>FUWD013232473.1_pt1 | contig 49259 bp, 58 predicted proteins | sample 1063281 | NCBI WGS metagenome assembly FUWD01 (sample SAMEA79048168, study PRJEB19326) | metagenome | biome: marine | reverse complement strand
CGACAAACAAAACTAGCAAAAACGCAACCAAAAGAAGGTCTTTAAAGAGCGTACGCTGCTGCAAACACAGATTATCGTTGGTGTGAGTATTGTGGTTGTGATGGGTCTACTTGGTACGGGTGTTTGGCATGGTACGCGTATTGCGTCTATGCAAATCACTGAAGTTGCGGTTGTTGGGGGCTATACTATCCCGCACAGTAAGATTGAACAAACGGTACGGGCCCAGCTTGAGGGAACCTATTTTAAACTGGTGCCACACTCTTTTAGAATGACCTATCCAAAAGATAGTATCTTGGAACACCTAAGCGGCATGTCCCGCATGAAGCACGTAACAGTTGAGATTGTTGATACCCAGAAGATTGTGGTGATGTTTGATGAGTATCGTCCAGCATCATTGTGGTGTGGACACTACGATACAAAAGCCTGCCTGTTTTTAGACGAGTTTGGTTTTGCATTCTCAGAAGCGCCAGAGCTCTCAGGCAGTGCCTTTGTGCGCTATGTTGACGCGACAACTGTTCCCCAAAGGAATCAACAGGCATTTGAAACGGCTTTTATTGCCGAGTCAAAAATATTGGCTGATTTATTGGCAAAAGAACTTGATCTCTATGTCACCTATATTGAAAAGGTCGAAGAGCTCGATGTACTCTACACTGTTTCTGGCGGTGGGGTGTTGAAAGTGTCACAACTGATGCCAGTTGCAGACAGCTTTAAAAACCTGCAGTCAATTCTTAGCTCGGAAGAATTTATCCACCTACAAAATGGTGCCTTTCAGTACATCGACCTGAGGTTTGGCGATAAGATTTTCTTAAACGAAGAAGAGGAGGTGGTGGAAATGCCAGAGGTACTAGAAGAGACGGCTACAAGCACTGACCAGTAGAAACAAAAAGGCCGCCACTGGGGTGACGGACTCTTGTCCGTCCGTCCCTTTCATGGCGGTCGTTTTTTCTGGAAGAGTTTCCGTGCCCATGTAACTAGCTGTTCAGCCTCGGAGGCCTTTTCCTTGTATGACATTGCATAACAAGAAAAGTACAATCCGGTCAGTGGCAATAGTGCCAGTGGTAAAAGTGCACCTTCCGTAAAAGCTACCCCAAGCATTATAACGTTAAACAAGCAGTACAGATAAGTTGTTACAAGCGTCCATTTTCCGTTATAGCCTTTTTTCCTGCCAAGCTTCACTGTGTATACTTCCATTAGCATTACTGTTGTTACAGGTAGTTGTATCAAGGCCCATATGCGCTGCATCGGTTATTTCCCCTTTCCATGTTGCGTTTAATTCTGTATTTAGTACTATACTGAAACTTTCACAAATGTCCATATGACTACTTTTTGGAACAATGTACCAACCCCATTTTTTGTAGTGGCTCCCATGGCGGATGTCACTGATGCGCCTTTTCGGCGGATGATTGCCAAGCATTCTGCGCATACTCGGGCAGATGGCACTGTCGGTGGTCCCGATGTAATGTGGACTGAGTTTGTGGCCGCAGATGGACTTATTCGTGCAACCCCTGAAGGAAAGCAGAAGCTTATGGCGGACCTTATCTACTGTGAGGAAGAACGGCCGATTGTGGCGCAGCTGTTTAGCAGCAATGAAGAGTACATGGAGAAGGGAGCTCGCCTTGCAGCCGAGCTGGGGTTTGATGGAATTGATTTAAATATGGGGTGTCCCTCGGGCACTATTGAAAAACAAGGTTGTGGTGCTGCGATGATAAAAGACCCGGCAAAGGCACGTGCGGTTATACGGGCTGCTAAACGTGGAGCGGGAGACCTGCCGGTGTCAGTAAAGACCCGTCTGGGGTATAACGTCGACGAGATGGAGACTTGGATTCCTGAGATTCTGGCTGAAGAACCCGCAGTGCTTTCAGTCCACGCCCGAACGCGAAAAGAGATGAGCAAGGTACCGGCGAAGTGGGACCGGATTGCTGATGTGGTGGCACTTCGAGACAAGCTTGGAAGCAAGACGTTAATTATTGGTAATGGTGACGTGCTGTCCATGGCGGATGCGAAGCAGAAAGCGGCAGACAGTGGTGTGGATGGGGTGATGATAGGACGAGCACTGTTTGGCAACCCTTGGTTTTTCCACCCAGCAAAACGTATTCCCTTAGCCCTTACTGCGCTACCTACCCACGGGGTGAATCGAGAAGATATTGTCGTGACTGACACGTCTGATGATTCCTTTGAGTACATTACGCTTGAAGAGCGCCTGCAGGCGATGATTGAGCATACCAAGCTGTTTGAAGAGATTCTTTCTTTCAAAAACTTTTCTATTATGAAAAAACACTACAAGGCGTATGTAAACGGCTTTCACGGTGCGTCACAATTACGGGGGGAACTTATGCAGTGCAACACATCCCAAGAGATGGAATTAATTGTCCACGAATTTCTAAAAAATCACGCTGTATAATTCAGAACCCTGCTACACTATAGACATGACTGAGATATTACAGGCAAATTTATTTTTCTTTATTACCGCTATGGCAGTAGTTGTGTGTACACTACTGCTGTGCGTTGTGCTGTACCAAGTAATAAAAATTCTAAAATCAATCCGTCGAATTGTCGACCGGATTGATGAAGGAAGCGAAATGATTGCAGAGGACATGGAAAATTTTAGGACCTTTGTAACCGAAGGGAGTCTGGTGTCTCAGCTTATCGGGTTTTTCATGGGAAACCGTAGTGCAGCAGCTAGACCACGCAAGGCGCGCAGGAGTTCAGGCAAGAAAATAGCAATCAGCGACGATGAGTAATATAATGTATATAATATATGGCTAAGAAAACAATCAAGAAAGTAGTAGTTTCAGACGCGCATAAGTTAGGAATTGGAGTTGGACTGACTACTGCAGCAGTAGCAGCAGCCGGAGCATACTTTTTATACGGAGCAAAAGACGCACCTGATAATCGAAAGAAGGTAAAAAGTGGTATCTTGCGAGCAAAAGCTGAAGTGCTTGAGACCCTTGAGAACGCCAGAGAAATCACTGAGGATGAATTTCATGATCTCGTTGATGGTGTTGCAGCAACGTACAGTAAGGTACAGTCACTTTCAAAAAATGATTTAAAAGAATTTAAGACTGACATGGCTGATAACTGGCAAGACCTCGTTGCAAGTGGTGCAGCCAAGGTTATGACTATTGAGCAAATTGCAAAGAAAGTTGCCAAGCGAGGTGGAGCAAAACCAGCGAAGAAAGCAGTAGCTAAAAAAGCCGCCCCAAAGAAAGCAGCTGCAAAAAAAGCTCCTGCTAAAAAACCAGCAAAAAAGGTGGCCAAGAAGTAACTATACCTATAGTTGTGATAACGCGCCCATGACCTGGAGTCATGGGCGCGTTAGTATGTATGGATGTTATGTATCTGCCGGAATATATCTATCTGTACACTCCTGTGTGCAGTGCTTGGTGTTGGTTTCTTTTTTATACTGATGGGGGTTGCCAGTGAGTCGGTGTACCACCAGGAGACTCTTATAGTGGAGGGTGGGATGCTTAGTAATATTTCAGCTGGTGCTATCTATGTGTTCGATTTGCAAACGGGTACGGAGATTTTTTCTCGTGATAAAAACACTGTCCGTCCAGTTGCCTCCATAACAAAGCTACTAAGCGCTACGATGTTTCTTGAATATGCCTCAACAACAGTCATGGCAACAGTACTTTGGGAAGATGTCGACACCGAAGGACGGTCTGGTCGCCTCGAGGCTTCCCAACAGTATAGAAATAAAGACTTACTATTTCCGGCACTGCTAGAATCATCCAACGATGCTTCTGCAGTGATGCAGCGGGTGGCGCCAGTGGATATGGTAGAAAAGATGAATCAATATGCAGCAAGCCATGGGTTGGAGCAGACGGCGTTTGCTGATACTTCAGGACTAGACGACGGTAATGTGTCTACGGCGTATGAGCTGGGGAAACTAAGTGCCAGGCTTTTCACTGAGTATCCCCACATCTATGACATCACCCGTTTACAAACGTACCTCAACCACATCAATGCCTGGATGAATAATAGTCCCTTTGTACATGATGCAGGGTACAGAGGAGGAAAGCATGGGTATACCTATGCAGCCAACCGCACCGTTACTGCCTTTTTTGATGAACAACTAGGGACTGGTCAGACTCGAACTATTGGCTATGTCCTGCTTGGCAGTGATAGTTTGCAGACCGATATAAAGCACCTGCGTGCCTACGTGCAGCGGGTAGTCACCTATCAGTAGCCATCTGAATTCTGGTATACTACAAACACTTATTTACCTTAGCCTCGCAATTTTCTATGTCTGAACATGTAGCCCTGTACCGAAAACACCGACCGACCGCTTTTAATGATGTGCGAGACCAAGATCACATTGTAAAAGTGCTTGAGGGTGCCATTGCAAAAGACACTATCCCTCACGCCATTTTATTCTCTGGAACCCGGGGGACAGGGAAGACGACACTGGCACGCATCTTTGCTAAAGAAATTGGTGTATCTGACGTGGACTTATACGAAATCGATGCAGCGAGTAATCGTGGGATTGATGACATTCGTGAACTGCGTGAAGCGGTCCATACGCTTCCATATGAATCAAAACGTAAGGTGTACATCATCGACGAGGTGCATATGCTTACCAAAGAAGCGTTTAATGCACTCCTGAAGACGCTGGAAGAACCACCGTCACACGTTATCTTCATTCTCGCTACTACTGAAGAGGAAAAGCTCTTAGACACCATTCTTTCTCGCTGTCAGGTGTTCCGCATGCACAGCCCAAGCCGTCCTGTGCTGGCACAGATTGTTACTGACATCGCTAAAAAGGAAGGCTTCACTATGAACCCTGAGGCAGCCGACCTTATAGCTATTGCCGCTGATGGTTCGTTTCGTGATGCACTTGGGGTAACACAGAAAGTCATCATGGCCTCAGGTGACGAGATTGGTACCGCTGACGAGGTGGCGGAGATTATCGGTGCCCCAAAAAGTTCTATCATGGCTGATGTGTTGGCGGGACTGAGTGAGGGAAATACTGAAAAGGCGCTTACTGCCATCGGGATGGTGGTAGACGCCCATGGCGACATGAAAATTTTCACCCGACTCCTGCTGGAGCGAGTTAGAGCAGTGATGCTGCTTCGAAACATGCCTGCTAAAGAAGCCCAGCTACTGGCGCAGTTTAGCGAAGCTGATCAAGCACAGCTAAAAGCCATCGCTAGCACAACACCGTCACCGATTAACTCTCACGCACTACTACGTCTATTATCTGCGGCAGACGGAGCAGGGAAGACACAGCTTTCACACCTGCCGTTAGAGATGGCTATTATTGATATTTGTACTAAAAAATAATATGGCAATAAAACGTATTTATTTTGTCAGGCACGGCCAGACAGATGCTAATTTGCATGAATATGTGCCTGGCAAAGATGAACCTTTAAATGCCCATGGTTTCCTACAGGCTTCACAAGTTGCAGAAAGAACACAGAATATTGATTTTGATAAATTATACACAAGTGACTTTCTTAGGGCACAGCAAACAGGAAAGTTTATCGCTGACAGCAAAAAACTTCCGATGGAGTCAGTTTCTGCCTTCGCTGAAGTGACAGAGCCTTCTTCCTTATGGAAAGTATTGGAGAGTAGTGAGGAGGTTCAAATGCACAGAAAAAATCGTAATAAAAATATTGAAAATCCAGAATGGAGACAAGAAGACGGAGAAAACTATTATGATGTTTTTAAGCGCATACACACAGCTAAGACAATTATTGAGGAAAATCAATCAGAAGCTATCCTTATTGCATCTCACAGTTTTTTTATGCAACTTTTTGCGGCAGCTATATTGCTCAATAGTAAAGATCCTACCCATGCAGTATTTCAGGTTGCTGTCACGCTGCAGATTAGTAATACAGGAGTTACACTCTTCACTTTTGACACTGACACAAAAGAGTGGAGACTGGTAACGTGGAACGATCATGCCCACTTCGCCGAATAATATATATGAAAAAAATCTATCTGGTACGACATGGGGAGACAACTTCAAACCTAAAGCAAACCTGGCGTACTGCCAGTGAAACTCTAACTGCTACGGGTATTGAGCAGGCTAATAAGGCTGCTAAGCGGGTTTCTTCATTACCTATCGACAAAATGTACGCCAGTACGGCAGAACGGACACTGAAGACAGCTGAAATCATTTGTGCGCATATTGACCTTGAGTTTGAGGGCAATGAACTGTTTTATGAGGAGAAGACTCCGACGTCAATTCAAGGACTCATTCACAAAAAGAATCCTGATAATCCCATAGAGCAATATATTCAAGCCCTTCTGGCGAACTCGGAAGATGCCGACTTTCGCTATGAAGATGAAGAAAACTTGTGGGAGCGAAAAGAACGCATCGAAAAAATACTTACATTTCTCACTACCGCCCCTGAGGCTAATATTTTAGTAGTAACTCACGGTAATATCTTGAAGATGCTCGCAGCGTACATTATCCTTGGGCAAGACTGTACTGCAAAAGAGCTATACTTGTGTAGTCAGCGCCTAAAGACTTCCAATACGGGCATTACGCTTCTGGAGTATACTAATGATGCCTGGCGGATGCTTATCTGGAACGACCACGAACATTTTGCTGAATAACCTATATATGAAAGACATTTATTTTATCCGACACGGACAAACTGAACGCAATCAGGAACATGTGCACCAGCATTATGACGAGCCACTTTCCGAACAAGGGCTAGAGCAGGCGCGCGTGCTGGGGGAGTTTGTAAAAACACTCAACGTCACCGCTTTGATGACCAGCCCCTTTGCTCGGGCGCGACAAACCGCTGAAGCTGTCAGTGTAGCAATTGGTCTTCCGTACACTATAGACGTCTCAGTGCACGAGACAGTCCGACCGGCATACTTGTATGGGAAACATCACTACTCATTTGCAACGTTGCGGTACCTTCTAAATCTGTTCCTGCACCAAAGTAGCAATGGATGGGATGACGAGGGCGCAGAAAATATGTTTGACGTCCGCAATCGTATACACGATACCAAGGACATGATTACTGAGACTGACGAAGACACAATAGCAATTGTTTCCCACGCAGTGTTTATGGACCTCTTTGTGCACTGGGTGTGTGCGGAGAAGCGGATGTCTCTTGTTCGTTTTGTACACATGATTATCTTTATAAAAAAAATTCCAAACACCGGCATACTACACATCACCTTCAATCCCGAAGCACCATCAGGCGTATGCCCGTGGCAGCTGGTTACACTAATCACCCCAGACCAATTCTAACGACCGCACAGCTGGCATATTTCGTCGTTGCTGCATAAAAAATACCAATCACCATATAGTACATATGGCTCACTTTATTTTTTACTTGCGCCTAGAACTATATCCAGCTGTGCGGTCGTTACTACAATATACAACTTGATTCTTATTGAAAATCTGGCACTATGTAGGACACCTTTTGCCACACGGGCAAAATGATCTTGCTAGATCGTCTAAAGGTAGGATTCCATGAAAAGATATCCCATATCTATTCATCTAGTACCGTCAATCAAACAAAGAACCATTGAGTGAATGTAAAACACAGATCTCTTGCCAGATCGTCTAAAGGTAGGACTGCGGTTTCTGGTACCGTCAATCGGGGTTCGATTCCCTGTCTGGCAGCAATCGGCACGGCACAAACACGAAAGTGTTTGTGCCGTTTGCCGTTGCTAGCCAGACAGGGAATCGAACGACGGAGCAGGGGACCCATTGGGCCTGCGAGTCGCGTCCAGCGTTCTTATGACCAAAGGGAATTAGAAAAAGCGGGACGATTCCCTGTCTGGCAGCTCTTAACAAAAACACCCTTCAAGGGTGTTTTTGTTTTTAGAGCTGCCTGACAAGTAACAGTCCGGGGGACTGTTACGAGGGAATCGCCACCATAGAACCCTGCTACCATACTCATGTACGGTAACGTACAAGATTATCAATTAAGACAAATCAACATGTCAAAACTATACGTTGGCGTTGATTGGCATAAGCGTACCAGTACGTGGGTCGCCATCAACGAACAAAGAGAGAAAGTATATGAACGAGTATGGGATTGTACTCCACACGCAGTGCAGGAAGCCATCACCTCACTACCAGCTGACCCAGCAGAGACGACACTGGCGGTGGAGCCAGTCTGTGGTTGGCGGTGGATGAGTGATCTGTGTGAGCAAACTGGTATTGTTGTCCAGATTGCCAACACTATCAAACTACGCCAAATAGCTGATAGTGGACAGAAGACCGATAAAAATGATGCGCTCACCTTAGCTGAGCTCCTGCGAGCAGACTACCTGCCCCAAGCATACAAAGTACCAGACGATATCTACGAACTCCGGATGTTAGTCCGAGAAAGAGCCCACTTCATTAGTCAAAGTACGGCCACCAAGTGTCGTATTCAGAGTGTGTGTACCGCGCGTGGTAGTCACATAACTGCAGAGCAACCACTGCATAAAGCTGGTTGGGATACGCTCTATAACCAAGAGTCTGGTTTGTATGACATGTTCTTGAGTCTGGAAGAGATCAAGGCACATGTGACTAACCTTGAAGGGAAGATAGTCAAAACTATCACGGGTACCGATACCTATACAATACTGTTGAGTGTTCCCGGCATTGGACCAGTGACGGCTGCTGCTATCTATGCTGAGGTTGGTGATTTTAAACGATTTCACACACCAGCAAATCTGATTAGTTATGCTGGTATCTATCCGAAGGAACGTTCCAGTGGAGACAACAAAAGATATGGCAGTATCTCAAAAGCTGGATCTCGAGTACTACGGTACTCGATTATCGAAGCAGCCATGCGGATTCGTGATACTGAAAAATCACACAACCTGCATACGCACTACCTGTCTGCTAAAGAAGACAGACATAAAACTCCAAAGCAAGCGCGCATCGTCGTGGCGCATAAGTTACTTACGATTGTATGGTATCTGATTGAGCGCGGGATGATGTATGACGATCACATGGTGAAGCCAGCACAAAGGGAGATGATTTCTTAAGCTTTTCTGGTGCTTTGACACCTTGGGTTCGATTGAAACATCTCTGTTCACGTATGTTGGTGTGTGCCTTTGAGTACTTATAGACGAATGAGAATATAAATACCTTTTCTAGACGAAGGTGTGACTTTGTGCTGACTTCACCATGTGATCCTATTGATCTGATGATTTGTGAACTACGTGATGCTTGTTATATAGTATCATTTTAGTTTTGCACAGGGGTTCTATAGACGAAAAGCTTTTGAGCTAGATTTTCTGAAAGGAAAATATACCCAAAAGGTCTACTGTCCATGTAATGGAAGATTCCCTGTCACCGTAAGTAGTGGCTGAACCCATTTCTCACCATTTTTTCAAAATGTTATAATTAACTAGTGAAAAAACTTGATGAAATTAGTACAGTGCTGTTTATATGTAAAGATGTAATTGATACAGATACATCGGTTTTGTCTGACGAGATTACTGCTGAATTGAAACCATTGCTTTTAAAAACAAACATTAAACTTTTGGACACATATAGAAACAGACTATTTGAATTAAAAATAATTTACCAAAAATTGCTACAATATCCAGTTATTTTTGCTAATTTTTATAATTCTGATGTAATATCTAATGAAGATGCTCTAGATTACCATGTCCATTCTTTTTTGGCTGATACCTACGCGTATAGAGAGAGGGTGCTGGGTCTGTTAGGTAAAATTGCAAATTCTATACCTGCAGATCAAGGCGAAGATAGAAAAGCATTGAATGAGATAAAAAAATAGTACTTAATAACTTTGAACCAATTAATGTAATTCGAAGGAGTCACACGCATGGATTTACAGATGATGGGTGGTATCTAGACGGTGGGTCACAAAAAGTCAGAAACTATAAAAGTTCATTATCATTTTTAAACATGGACGGTATAAAGGAATCTGTGAATTGGGACTATGTAAAGGTAAAAATGGCTAAAGAGGAAAATGAGGCAAAAAAAGAATTAGAGAAATCGAAAGAGAAATGGGTTAAGAATAGTGCTGGAGTTTTAGATATGGTTCATCATGCTATACCAAAGATATTTGGTACTGTTTCGTTTGCAATATATGAAACAATAAACATAAGTGCGGCAGCTGATCTTCTAAGTACTCACTTTCTTAAAAAATAAGCACTGTGATGAATTTAGTATGATGTAAGTCAATGATGAAATCTACAATTCAAGATAAGAAAAGTCTCAATAGCGCGGCTTTTCTTTTGTTTCTAGGTAGTTAAAATAGTCCAAACTTCGTATCACACAGTCAGCTTTCAATAATTCACCCCCTTTGGGGTGTTTTTGTTTGGTATACTTTCTATATGAAAAAAGGTTTTGAAGACAACAGATCAGACATTGAAGGGAAGCCTGTTGAAAGAATGGTTGCTGGGCTGAATGAAAAAGTGCAAAAAAAAGATTTTTATCTTGAAGGAAGTGAGTCTGCAGAAGATGTTGTAAGGCGAGCTGAGTTATTGCGACTAGTTTTGAATAAATTAGAAAATGTTTCACCTTCTATCATTTCTCTGTATCGTGAAGTACTAGACAGTAATGGAGTGACTGAAGAACAGACAGGAAAACTATCTCTCTGTGTAGTAGGAGGACGAGTTCATGGCGAATCTCAGCTTAAAACCTGGAGTGATATTGATACTGTAATAACAGCTGAAAAACCCTTTCTTTCTACTCGGAGTGTATTTATGTCCCCAGAAGAACAGGAATCTTTGCCAGAGGCACTACTTCGGAGTGGACCTCTCAAAAGAGAGATGATGGGCAGATTTATAGAAGAGATTCTACCAAGATTTAGTGAGATGGTCGGTGTTGATTTAAGCGAAGAAGGAATAATAGAGATTAAGGGGTATGGAGACCAGAGAAATCAAGATGTTAAGAATGGATTGATTATTTACTCAGAATAGTTCTAACATCGTCCCATACAGCCAGCTTTCAATAATTCATCCTTTGGGGTGTTTTTATTTGGTATACTTTAATAATGGAAAATCAGCCAAATTTAAATATAGTAAGTACTGAAAATTCTCCAGCAGTCTTAGAAATTACTTCAACACCAGAGTTTAAAAAATGGTTTGATGGGAGTGTGGTTACTGATGCTGATAATAAACCTAAGATCGTCTACCATGGAAGTAAATCACCCGAAAGATTTACTGAATTTAAAACTGAACATGATGACGCTGATTTGATCACGCCTTCTTCACGGCTTAAGATTAAGTCTTCTATTAGTAAGGGTGTCTACTTCACAGAAAATAAGGATTATATAAAAGAATTAAGAGGAGAGGGAGTTCAGATTTATGAAGTATTTTTGTCCATGAAAAATCCATATGCAATTGATGAGAGCATCACAAGTGATAAACTGAGCGTTAGTTTTGTCGAAGGATTACAGGCACAAGGGTATGACGGCATTATAACTTCAGAAGGCGATGGGACGTATATAGTTTTTGAATCAGACCAGATTCTTATTATCCCTGAGTAGTAGTTAGTGGTTGTAATTTTGTTATTAAAGTTCGAACATCGTCCCATACAGCCAGCATGCAATAATTCACCCCTTTTGGGGTGTTTTATTTTGGTATACTAAAGTATATGCCATTGATAAATTTAGAGTATGACGACAGTTCAGTATCAGAAGAAGAGGCTTCAGGACTCTCGGAAGCAATACGTAACATTGTGTCTGAAGCTACCGATATAAAAGATGTGTTTGTGTATGCAAATACAGCAAAAATTAAAGTACAGATTGCACCTATTGAAATTTTTGTGAGGATGTCAGCAAAAATTAATGATGATAAAGAGAATCTAATAGAAGATATAAAAACAAGGCTTTTAGAATGGAAAGCATCTAGTGGTTTTAATCATCCTATTAATCTGACTATCATTCCAATGAATTGGAAAGTTGAGGTAGCAATTTAAATTAAAAAGTTCGAACATCATCCCATACAGCCAGCAATCGGCAGGCCCAAAGTGTGTATACACTTTGGGCCTTTGCCGTTGCTAGCCAGACAGGGAATCGAAAAGCTTTCGAGCTAGATTGTGAGCTTGCGAACGATATAGCCGAAAGGCTTAAATAGTCTGGGGGACTATTTAAGAAGGTTGTCGGTATGTTAACGAAGGTGAAATATCATACAACCTGAACAGCGTCTGTAAGACGGACTGAAGCTGTAAGTTTCGATTCCCTGTCTGGCAGCACACATAACTCACTCTTCGGGGTGTTTTATTTTGGTATACTTTTAATATGAAAAAAATAGACATAAAAGTTTTCTTTCAGAAAGATAAATCAGCTGACTGTGGTCCTGTTTGTGTACAAATGGTTTTAAACCATTTTGGTATAATGAGAAAAATTGATGAAATCAAGGATGGTATGTCCTATATGCCAGGAGGAACGTATTTGTATGATAATGGTTTAGTTATACTGAAAGAAGGACTAGATACTGAATTAATTACAGCAAATCCGTTAATTTTTAGTCAGGAAGTCAGACAAGAAATGAGAATAAAGAATAATCTTTCTAAATATCTTCTTAAAACAGAAGAGAATAATCCAAAACTTAAGGTACCACTTTCATTATTTAGAAAATTTTTAACTAATGGAGGAAAGGTAAAAGTTGAGATTCCCAAAATTTTGCATATTAAGAATGCTCTTGATAAAGAGAGACTCATTATTGCATTAGTGTATGGTCGCGCATTAGGAAAGAATGAAGGAGACTTTCATTTTGTGATTGTGTCTGGTTACAAAAAGGGTCATCTATACATTAATAACCCAGGTTTAACAACTCGTCAGGGATGGTTCACAGAGAGTGATTTTTTGTATGCATTACACAGTTCAACTTGTGTGGATGTTGATAACGGATCTTTATTAAGTGTTGGTAGTAAATAAAAGCCCTATCACGACATCACTCCACAACATACAGCAAGATTGATAAAATACTCCCTCCGGGGAGTATTTTCTTTGATATACTTCTGCTATGAAAAATGACCCCAAGAAATTTGATTGGAATACAGTAGGGTTAGACTTTGGAAACTGGGAAGATGAAAAGTTGTGGGCGTTAAATATCCCATCATCTAAACTAGATATACAGGAGCTTGAATGGCACTTAGATTGTCCATTCTGGGTACATGATAATGGTGAGAGATATACTGTGACCCCAAGAGAAGTTTTGCATAAAGAAGATGGAACAACACAAGAACAAGCTAAGGTTATACATGCGGATACATCGTATCCGATTGATATTTATTATAATAAAGATAAGTGGTTAATTCTTGACGGTATACATAGACTAGTAAATCTCTACCAAGCTGGTGCTCAAGAAATTGAGGTAAGGATTGTTACTGATGAAAAACTGCCTTTAATTCTCTCTGGAGAACCCATCGAGATGCCTAGCTGGTAATTGTAGATTTATACATAAAAGTTCGAACATCATCCCATACAGCCAGCAATCGGCAGGCCCAAAGTGTGTATACACTTTGGGCCTTTGCCGTTGCTAGCCAGACAGGGAATCGAAAAGCTTTCGAGCTAGATTGTGAGCTTGCGAACGATATAGCCGAAAGGTGTACTGAAGCTGTAAGCTTCGATTCCCTGTCTGGCAGCCAACGAAATTCGTGTATAATAAATAAGAGACATATTAGTAATTAATTTTGAACACTATATGAGCATAATCTTAGGTGTAGGTCTTCCGTATATATCGGTGATGTTCGTTGTAGGTTGGATAACCTATTTCATTATTGATTTTACTGTCAAAAAGATTAAAGGAGTATCAAAGGACACAAGAGGAGTATTAGAAAAAATTAAAACTACTCGGACTCTAAAATACCCTATATTTCTTCTCATTGCTTTACTGATTATAAATGCACCCTATTTACTAGGTAATATAGGAAACGGGAGAATTGATATATCACAATTCGATCTTGCTGAGCTTGTATACTTATTTGCGACAAACGCAATATTTTTGCTTCCTGTTATTGCAGTGACTGTAGTTTATTTTACGAAAAATATAAAAAGCTCCGTATACAGATATGCACTCTGGCTTCTTGTGAGCTTTTTTGTCGCAGGTTTCCTCTTTAGGTAGAAGCTGTAGACTGAATTAATTGGGCAAACTACTGTATTTCTAAATGAATGGTGTGTAATTTCAAGCCTTAAACCGCCAATTCTTGCAAAATAGTGGTTCGAGCCATTTGCAACTCCGCCAGCAATCGGCAGGCCCAAAGTGTGTATACACTTTGGGCCTTTGCCGTTGCTAGCCAGACAGGGAATCGAAAAGCTTTCGAGCTAGATTGTGAGCTTGCGAACGATATAGCCCAAAGGCTTAAATAGTCTGGGGGACTATTTAAGAAGGTTGTCGGTATGTTAACGAAGGTGAAATATTATACAACCTGAACAGCGTCTGTAAGACGGACTGAAGCTGTAAGCTTCGATTCCCTGTCTGGCAGCTAAGGGTTGACTAATATTTTTTTAGTTAGTACTGTGAGAAAGTAACAGTTCACAAAGGGAGGCTATCATGGCCGAAAAGAAAAAAGAAAGAGGTGAGGTTTGGTTGTTGGCACATGGGCATAGTTCACATAGTCGGCAGCCGTCATTTGCACCACCAACAGCACGACCTGTTGTTTCGCACAGTTCCTACAGTTTTGGATGGAATCGTAAAAAATTGTGTTTCATAACAACTAAAGCATATGAAATGTTTTCGCCTGTCACCACAAAAGACTACCCGTGTGACCCGGAAGTTGCACAGGGAATCTTGAGGCGATGCGCATATAAAAACGTTCTAAATCGTTTTTTCAACACCCCATACACGAAAGAAGATGATGCGGATATTTATGCGACCGCAGGACATATGTTCGGTATTTCGTTGAGTAAACGTCATTGGGGGAAGAATTATAGAAAGGATGCAGAGGCATGTTTGCATTTCTATGCACCGGACTATACACGTCAATTCATAAGTTTTCATGACGGAATGACCAGAAGCTTTAGCTGTGCGATGTCTGGCATGAAGATCTCGGACATACATCAACATATGCAGTGAAGCATGGTTCGCTTGTGACGACAATCTAGTTCGTCTAGGCGGGCTATTTTGTTGCCGTAAAAGTTCGAACATCGTCCCATACAGCCAGCACATGATAGTTCACCCCTTTGGGGGTGTTTTATTTTGGTATACTTTCTATATGAAAAAAGAAATTCTTGACTATATCTCAACGCAACGAGTATGTGTAATTGCAGTTGAAATGCCAGATGGTTCACCTCACGCTGCAACTGTCCACTTTGCACATACAGATGAACCTTTAACTTTTATTGTACAAACTAGTCCAAGTTGTCGAAAGGCAGAATCCCTGCAAACAAGTGAGAGAACAAGAGTTTCGATTGTCGTTGGTGTTACTGAAGAATCAGACGGTAAAGATAAAACTTTTCAACTTGATGGAGAGGCACAGCTGATTGAGTCTGACTCTGAGCTAGTAGAAGCGTATTTGTGTAAGTTTCCAGAAAAAAGAGGGAAGTGGCTTGAGGACATATTTTTAGCGTTACCCCAACCTGGTGGAGATTTACTAACTGGGGTACGCCAGAAGGTAAGACAATCTTTAATTCAGACGGAACTACCACAGTTAAGGATGTTTTGGTTGTTTAAAAAAGTTCAAACATCATTTCAGCAGGCAGCAGCTATTGACAATACACATTAATGTGCTTAAATTCAATTTAAGTTCTTTTAACATGAAACCTAGGAAGGTGCACCATGACAAAAATCATCGTTGCCTTTGCAGGCACTGGTAAAACAACAGCAACAACATCTGGACGTTGGAATGTGCTTGATAGCGACTCTGACAAATTCCAATGGATTGGACACCGAGACAATGGAATCAAAAATCCATCTTGGCCCTTGAATTTCATTAACCATCCTGTTGAGGAGTGTACTGCTGACACATATGACGCAGTGTTAATGTCAGCATATATTGAATTTCTCCCACAGATTGTGGACAGAGTTCAGGCCCCAATTACTTTTGTATATCCATCACTGGACATGAAGAGTGAATTTGAGGCTCGCTACCGCGGTCGAGAAAATCCTGACTGGCTTGTTAATTTACTTGTTGATAATTTCGATGAATGGATTACTGCGCTTGCGGACATGAAAGGTGAACATGTTGTTTTGGAGCCAGACCAATACCTAAGTGACGTTTTGCTTGAAATTTTGGCAAAAACTTAAACTCGCCCTTGAGATCGCTTCTCGGGGCGATTTCTTTTGTATAAAAGTTCTAACATCGTCCCACACATCCAGCACACATAATTCACCCCTCGGGGTGTTTTATTTTGGTATACTAAATAAAAATATGAAATCAATTATAATATGTGGTTCAATCTCAGCCTCTGAAGAAATTCTGGATATTCAAGATAAGTTACATAAAAAAGGCTTTGATGTTGAAATTCCGATGGGGGTGATGAAATATCGTGACAATAACTTTACACACGTAACTAAAAAAGAGGGAGCGAAAGATAAGAAAGATAATAATCTTATCAAGCGATATTATGAATTGATTAAGGAGTACGATATTGTTCTAATTGTTAATCAGGAGAAAAACGGAATACCTGGATATATTGGTGGTAATACTTTTCTAGAAATGGGATTTGCGCATGTCTTAGAAAAAACAATATACATTCTTAATCCATTGCCAGACGTGACGTACCGTGATGAGTTAGACGCCATAAACCATGTCGTTATTGATGGTCAGATTGATCTAATACAATAGTTCCAACATCGTCCCATACAGCCAGTAAAAAACTTCTGCTATACTAAATGGTAATGACAGAAGTAACTAAAGATCACCTGTATGAACATTACAAGGGCGGTAGGTATCTAGTGCTTTTTATAGCCGATGAATCAACAAATGAACGCATTGGCAATAAAGTGGTGGTATATGTTTCTCTAACTTTCGGAGTAGTTAAGTGCCGTGATGAGTCAGAATTTATTGAAATTGTAGAGTGGCCTGATGGGAGTAAAAAACAAAGATTCATCCCAGTAGAGTAGTCCTGACATCGTCCCATGAAGCCAGCACATGATTTCCACTGGTATTGCATGTAAGTGCTATATCGGGCGTGCGAAAAAGTGTGTAACTGAAATTGTGTTGGTGCAAGAACCAATGCACATGATATACTCATCGCACTATGACTACCTGGCTTCTGTTTAATATTCATACAATAAACCTGCTGTATTCAGTGGCAGGGCTTATTCTGTTAGGACTCACAGTCGTGCTGTTTTTTGATTATGCATACAACAAGCAAGTGTTGTATCGACAATTCTTTGCACCGTATGTATGGATACTTATTATACTGACCACTCTTGGTGGAGTGATGTCGACGTTACTCTACTCTGAAGTGTTTGGCTTTATACCGTGTTCACTGTGCTGGCTTCAGCGAGTAGCACTGTACCCGCAGTTACTGTTGGCACTGACTGCATACAATCTGAAAGATACGACACATTTTCCAATATATGGTATTGGACTGTCTATTTTTGGTTTTAGTGTTGCTGTGTATCAGTACATATACCAGATGGTACCCCAAGAGCTCCATGATGCCGGTCTGCTACCATGCTTAGCTGACGGTAGTGCTGACTGTGCAAAGAAAGTGATGGAAGTATTTGGATTTGTAACCTTCCCGTTTCTTTCAGCGGTTATTTTCGCATTTTTAATTGTGCTCTACCTACACCTACTACGTTCCAAGCAGTAGTATAGAGATCCTAGTAGAGGATAGAGGTTTCTACAGTAGTGGCCACCTATGTCCGCTTAGTGTATTCAATTCTAACGGCAATATTGCCTCATAGAAGAGCAGTAGACTGGCTGGACCGGGTTCCCCGTAGCATTCATTCTGGCTCCAGATGGATTTGGATTTACCACCGCTGCAACAGTTGCAATGCTGTTTTGAGTACTTGATATCTTTACAAAAGTGTTCTTTTATTTAGAGTTACATACAAAAATTTCTGCTGAAACATCATAGTACTTAGACTATCGCTTGTAGGAAGCAAAAGAGATGTACGAATTGTTAATTTCGTACTTAAAAAAGAGTGTAAGATGTGGTACGGTGTAGCTTACGTAATTAACATTTGTATGAAAGAAAATAATATTGAAAATAAAAAAGCAGTAACAGAAGATTCGGTCACTACTACCCCAAAGTCGTCAGGTACAAAGGCTACACCTTCAGAGTCACCAGTGACAACTAAAATTATTGTAATAATTGTTGGTATTGGACTTATTGGGCTTGGTGCTTGGTACTTCATGAGTACACAAGGGGGAGCTGATGCAGGGTTGTCGTCTGAGACTGATTTGGGAACTGAACCTGTCTCTGCAAAAGAGTATCCTGCAGTAGTTGCTGTGGTTGATGGAGTTGAAATTTCAAACGTGGAATTTGAAACGAGTTATGCACAAGTGCTACAGACTGCGTCACAGCAAGGAGTTGCGGTGACTGATCCAGCTGTACTCGCACAAGCAGAAATGAATGCTTTGGATGTTCTCGTGAATACAATGCTTCTTAAAAAGGCAGCCGAGGAAGCTGGGTATGCTACGAGTGATGAAGCGGTTGTTGCTGAGATGACTGCGCTGGAGGGGCAATATGAAAGTCCTGAAGCATTTCTAGAAGCGGTTGCTGAAAATAACTTGACGCTAGAAACGGTGCAAACCGATGTTCGAAATCGATTGGATATAGATGCATATCTTACTGCTTCTATCGATATGTCACTTCTTGTAGCGAGTGAAACAGAGGTGCAAGCATTGTATGATTCATTTGCGGCAGGTGCGGCTGAACTTCCACCACTAGAAGAGGTGTATGCTGAGGTTGAAGCACAAATTGTGACACAAAAACAGCAAGAGGCTATAAGTGTAGTTATCGATAGGCTTCGTGAGAATGTAACGATTGAAGTGCTAATCTAATACGTACCATCCCAGTAGAGGGAATATCATCACACCCACATACAGTTATATGTGGGTGTGATGTGTATCCAATTCCTAGCTGTGTTCAGGACATGTGTCTGGTATATCGTGCCAATGAGGGTGGTTCTGTGCTGTCTATACTGAAAGTTACATCTTTCAGTATGCCCATGGGATACTATCTGTGCTATCTTTATACCTATAGAAATACAAAATATATGAATATTCAAAAAAGAGTTGTTGTAGGTGTGGTAATAGTAGTGGTTCTGATGGGAACCTGGTTTATGTTTGCACCAAGTGCAACTAACAAATCTGGTGAAGTGAATACATCAAGTGCACCAGAGGAGAGCGCATTGGATGTTGTAAACGAATTTTATGGAGCTTGGTTAGCAGCGGTACAAAGTATTGATACTGATCCGTATCAAGCTGGTCTGAGTACAAACGAACTTTTGTCTGACTCAGTACGGGAGTATCTGATTGCTGCACAGCAAGAGGAGGGAGGAATCAGTCGTGACCCAGTACTGTGTATGTCAACGGTACCCCCTAGAGTTGGTGCACGGTCAATCTTTATAAGTGATACATCTGCAGAGATACAAGTGCTTGGGCGAGGATTGGAAGAAAAAACCTCTGAGTATGCAGTAGTTAGTCTAATGGTTGTTGATGGTATGTGGCAGGTGAGTGATATTGTGTGTATGTCTGGTGAGACAGCCCCAGAGCAAGAATTTCCATTCGATCAAGAAGGGTTTCTTCTAAAGGGTATCCCTCCACATATGGACCCAGAATTTTGGTACTTACTATATGAAGAAAATGGGGTAGGAGGACAAATTGCGCCACTGGCGTTTAGTGCAGCAAGTGTATGCATCTTACCTGATGGGAGTGAACGTGTCTGTGACCCAAGTCAGTTCGTGGACCCCTCAAAAGCACGGGTGCAAGGTGGGATGACTGAAGCTGGTGCAGTGGTACAGCGAGTACAGATGTATGCAGAAGAATAGGAGATACTTGATTCTGACACAGCACTGAGAAATACAAAAAAGACGAACGTTTCTACGTTCGTCTTTTCATATGGTATAACGTAGCGATATACACAGAAATAAATCTATACACACTGAATCTTTACCTATGCGTACACAACATACATATGGCGTTGATATAGCGATGACTCGAGCGGATGATTTGGATAAAAAAATGATTGTAGATGTGGCCAAGCAGGTGCAAGAAGGATATTCACCTTCGGTGCTTGATCTTGGGTGTGGCGGAGGTGGTCAATCCATACGCCTGGCTAGTGTAGGGGCGTTGGTAGTGGGAGTGGATATAGATGACCAGACCGATGGATTTAGTGTGCTACGGGCTACACAGGGTTTATCAGAGGGCTCTTTGGAGTTTAGGCTAGGTGATATCTCAAAGCTTACAGCTGTGGTAAGGAACCAGAAGTTTGACAATGTGTGTCTCCAGCGAGTGTTGCATTATGTGCCCTATGCAACTGCACTACTGCTGTTATGCGATTTGCGTGCCCGAATACATCTAGGAGGGAAGTTGTATATTGCAGTTACCGGTCTGGAGAGTGCAATCGGCCGTGAGTATAAGGATGCAGACAAGTCGGTAGTAGATAGGTTTTGTAGGCTCAATGCAACAGCTGCAGAAACATTTAGTATTACTCAACCACTCTGCCTGTATACTCCAGAGGAGTTCATATTGTTGCTGCAAGAAAGTACCTGGGAGATTGAAGAATGCTGGGTGTCAGCGTTTGGAAATATAAAAGTGGTATGCAGGTAATATAAAAGCACAGCGAAGTGCCATGCCTTATATTGGACTCTACTATGTCCCTGTCTGCAGATCTTCTCTTCTTGCTTCTGGTTTTTCTTTGAGGATTAACATATGTCGTCGAGAGTAACCTCTGGACTGCATATTCTCATTATTGAAAACTGAAGGCTTCTTTGAGTACTGTGTTGGTAAATCTTGTGATGTGGCATATACAACAGGAAATGCTGTAGTTATTGCTACAAAAGCAACACAAAGAACAATTTTTCTAGTATTCATTAATGTACTACTAATTTTAGCTTCTTTAAAGAACTAGACCGACGGATATTGTAACAGGGTGGCATTAGAAACCGGTAAAGTTCTCCACTATCTTTGGTATACACCCCCTCTACACAACATAATTACTGTATGGCAAGTGGTATGCTTGAATCCCCACCCCAAACGCACAACCCCGTGCTTGAATAGAAGTGTTAACAGACTAAACAAAACACGGGGATATGCACACACATCTTAATAAAGAAAATAGAGCTTGTATAGCAGCTCTGCTACGAAAGAAGTATTCATACAGTGAGATAGCAAGAATACTCGCAGTACATCCAAGCACCATTAGTCGTGAGGTCAGAAGAAATAGTATTGATATCTATCGAGTACACCAAGCACACAGGCGATCAATACAAAGGCGAGTGTACGCTCGTAGTGACTACCGCATGATAGATGCTGATGTCATGCTCGAAGCAGATATAGTCATTCATCTCAAACAACACTGGTCACCACAACAAATACAGAATAGGTTGGGTGTTTCATCCACTAGCTCAATCTATCGATACCTTAATAGGAATACTCACCTGAAACAGTATTTGCGTCGACAAGGAAAGAGACGGCGGAAGTATGGTACCAAGCGAATACCGAGTCGGTATCAGGCTAATAAACGTTCTATTCATGAACGACCTAGCATTAGTACTATCGGTCACTGGGAGGGTGACACAGTACTTGGAGCGGAGCGAAAGCTACGGATTGTGACGTACGTTGATAAAGTCAGTGGGTATTTAGTTGCACACAAAGCAACTGGAAGTGCTGACGTTATTCATTTCTTAGCCAAGAAACAATTTAAACACGTTCTCTGCAACTCTATCACTTACGACAATGGAAGTGAGTTCGCCTTGCATAAACTTATTGAGCGAGATACCAGCGCAACGGTGTATTTTGCTGACCCTGGCAGCCCTCATCAACGTGGTGCTAATGAAAACTGCAATGGGCTTCTTCGTCAGTATTTTCCAAAAGGTTCTTCCTTTGCTACTATTACTAATACTGATGTTCAGCGAGCGGTTAGAAGATTGAATAATCGACCACGGAAGCGTCTTAACTATTTAACGCCACGGGAAGTGTTTGAAAATGGAGGTGTGCGATTGAGGTGATTATTTACTATGGGGCTTGAGTAGTACTAATTTGGAGCTATCTGTACGTTCGGGAATCGGTTATGCAGTACATTGCATATGGTAATTTCTGACAGGACTGGTCTAACAGATGTACCCGAAAAGAACTTTGTAAATTTTCTGCTATTTCCTTTCTAGAGAAAATAGGTAGTATAAAGTAAATTATGAATACTCAGAAAAATAATCCATTACACGGTATAACCCTTAAGGTACAAGTTGAAGGTCTGGTTGAGGCATATGGTTGGAAAGAGCTCAGTGAGAAGATTACAATCAACTGTTTTTATGAAAAGCCCAGTGTGAAATCTAGTTTAACGTTTCTCCGAAAAACTCCGTGGGCCAGAGAGAAGGTAGAGAAATTGTATGTGTGGACGTTCTACAAGAGAGATGGTACCAGGAAAGAACTGTAATTCATACATCATATAAAAAACCGGCAAGTTATAACTTGCCGGTTTTTTATATGTGGTCTGCTTGGTTACTTCTTCTCTGCGATAAAGGTAAGTGCTTTACCACGTTTGTCACCACGTCCCGTTCGGCCAATTCGGTGTACGTAATCGTCTTTTGTATTTGGTAGATCGTAGTTAATAACGTGAGTTACGTTGTCTACGTGAATACCTCGAGCCGCAACGTCAGTTGCTACGAGGACTCGTGCATTACCACTCTTGAACTTCGCCAGTGAACGCTGTCGTTGTCCATGGCTCTTGTTTCCGTGGATTGATTCAGCTTTAACGCCACTTCGTATGAGTTCATTGGCAAGCTTTTCAACACTGTGTTTCATAGCGCCAAAAATAAGGACTCGTTTAAAGCTCTCATCCTCAAGTAGCTTTACCAGTGTTTCGTACTTGTTACTGTGTCCATAGGATACAACGTCTTGCGCGATACTGTCTGTTACATCCTTCTTTTTTACAGAGATAGTAACTGGATCAATCAAGAAGTCATTAACAATTTTTTCCGCCTCACGTCCCATAGTTGCTGAGAAGAAAAGGGTCTCTCGATCTTTAGGTGTTCCTTCAAGGATTGCACGAATATCGTGGATGAATCCCATGTCGAGCATTCGGTCAGCTTCATCAAGTACTACCGTTGTTACCAAGCCAGTGTCAAGACGACCTCGGTTGATAAGGTCAAGAATACGACCCGGTGTTCCAATGATAAAGTGATTTTTTCGTCGCAGCGCATTAATTTGTGGACGGATGTTTGTTCCTCCTACACACACGGTTGAGTATAGTTTAAAATCACGAGCTAGTTTCTTGAATTCATCTTCAATCTGGATTGCAAGCTCACGAGTTGGAGCGAGAATTAGCGTTTGCCGAGAAAATTGCTTGAGTGTTTTTTCAATAAGTGGTACAAGAAAAGCGGCCGTTTTTCCCGTTCCAGTCTCTGCCAGACCAATTACATCGTGTCCATCAAGAATTTCAGGAATAATCTGATCTTGAATAGGTGAAGGTACTTCAATCCCCATTTTATTAATAGTTTTTGCTAGGCGTGGGTTTAGACCAAAGTCTGTAAACTTATGCTTTGCGTTATAGACTTCTTCGACGGTGTCTACTGGATTTTTGTTGATGAACTCTGATGGGTCAAATGTGGGCATTTTTCGGCCTCCACCTCCACCACGTCGTCCACCGCCACCTCCGTTTCCACCTCGAAATCCTCCTCCACTTCCGCCTCGAGATCCTCCACCGCCACCACTACGTCGTCCTCCAGAGTTGCCTCCTTTGTAGCCACCGCTTTGTCGGTGTTCTCGTGGGTTTGATGAACTTGAAGCATGACGTGAGCCAGATCCTGAATATGTTCGATTTTGGCTCGAATTAGAACCACTCCGACTAGGTCGGTTATTTGTTGTTTCCATTTGTATTTTGTGTATTTAGTGAAACGATATACGTTTCAGGGCATGTAGGTAATAATGTCCAAACCGTACTGTGTAAAGGGAAGGGTCCCTCTCAAGTTGTCTGCATAGCCTATGAGCCCTACACGAGTTTCAAAAGCTTGGCGGTACAGTAATACATATGCAGCTTTATGTCAATAGGTACTGTTGGATAGCTCTATTCTGATTAGGACAGTTGCTATTTGTTTCGCATGTGCTTTAATTATCGATAACAAAGCGCGCTCTCTTGTAGATGGTTCTGACAAAGAAGTATTCAGGTGTTGTGTAGATTTGTAGTTACAAAAATAATCATAAATAGTATGACAGGAATAATAGTAAAAATTGTAGATGACCGAGGTTTCGGTTTTATTAAGCCAGATGAAGGTGATAAAGAGCTTTTCTTTCATGCACGTTCACTAGCTGAAGGTGTATTTGACGAGTTAGCAGAGAACGATAAAGTTACGTTCGAAATCGAAGAAGGTCCTAAAGGACCAGCAGCAGTAGACGTAGAAAAAGCTGAATAATCTCAGTTTTATACACAAAAGACCTGCACTCTGGTGCAGGTCTTTTGTGTATATGGTACTACAGCTGACTTTGAGGCGTATTGTATATTTTCAGATGTTGTAGGCATGCGCAGGGTTTGGTATTATCATACCAATATATAAATAAGGTTATGCATATGAAAGATCACATCTGGAAGATTATAGGAGTTGTTGCAGTGTTGGCTATTGGAGGTTCAATTGTGTATTCCAACGCAGTAAGTAAGGCGGCAAATGAAGGAATTGTATTAGAAGCACACGTAAAAGGAAATGCTGAAGCTGTGGTAACCCTTACAGAGTATAGTGACTTCCAGTGTCCTGCTTGTGCACAGTTTTACCAGGTGGTAAAAGACATTCTGGCAGAACATGGAGAAGACATTCGTTTTGAATACAAGCATTTCCCGCTTATCTCAATCCATCCATCTGCAGTCCCGGCAGCAAAAGCGGCTGAAGCAGCCGGACAACAAGGAAAATTCTTTGAGATGCACGATAAACTCTTCGAAAATCAACCGGTTTGGTCTGCTACATCTAATCCACAGTCATACTTTACAAGGTATGCTCAGGAACTTGAGTTAGACATGGGTCTCTTTAGACAGCACATGAAAGCATCAGTTATTGCTGATAAAGTTACGAAGGAATTTAATGAGGCACGTGATTTAGGTCTTGCCAGTACTCCATCTTTTTTACTTAATGGAACACTTATGCAGTTTGACTCGTACGATGATTTTGTAGCTCAGATTACTAACGCAATTACACCACCTGCTGAGGTGGATGCTAGTGCTGTAGTGCCTGCTGCTGTAACAGAACCAGAAGTACGATTTGGCTTCTAATGATACGTATTACACAATATGAAAATTAGAAAAGTAGCCATTACTGGGACAAAAGGAAAAACAACTGTAGTAAATGTTCTTTCAGAAGTATTACAAAGACTGGGTGTAGATGAAGTGGTGTCAGTAAATACTGATGGGCACTTTTTTAATGGGGAGCAGTGCAGTACCATTAAAGATTCAATCGGTACCTGGTCAATGCGTCCTACAGTAGCACCAGGAAGGTATCTGTATGAGTTCCTTAAGCGAAAAAAGGATGACCAGGCAGAGGATACAGAAATAGAACGGGCTGCCGTGATGGAAGCTTCGTTGAGCTCGGGCACTACTATTGGTACCGGGTATGCGGTAGTAAGTGTGGCTGTGTTTCTCAATGTATTTGATGATCATATTGGAAGTTCAGTGCGTACCGACATACGATCACGAAAAGATATAGCTAAGCTGAAGTCATTCATTTACACACGGATGGCTAACGACTCGTACGCGGTCTGTAATGCCGATGATTACTTAGTAGTCAAGAGCTTAAAAGCTATCCCTAAAAATAAAGATCCAAAAATTTTATATTTTGGGTTACGACAAAATACTGCCCGTCTACTTAAGAAGAAAAATACTGGAGGTGTCATCACTGTTGATGGTGAGCAGGTCATGTACGTTACTGCCGAAAGCTCCACTGTAGTCATGTCAGTAAAAGACGTATCCTGGACGTTTAATGGTAGATATGAACCATCAATCTATAATTTATTAGCTGTGGTTGCATCAGTTATTGGCTACTATGACGGTGAAATTCCTACAGACCTAGCACAGGTACTTTCAAAGATACATCCTAACCCTAATTCTGGCCGACTGGTGCGGTTTACGTGCAAAAAGGACATCACTCTTATCGCTGATTATGCGCATGAAGGAGAATCGCTGAAAGAAATAGCCCTTCTTGGGCGTAAAATGTTAGGTGCTACTGGAAAAATTATTGGTGTTGTACGACTTGCACATAACCGCTCTGATGAACATATTGCTACAGTAGCTAAGGTAATTGCCGCAGAGTACGACCATGTGGTTGTGTACGACAAGATTGACGGGTACTGGCAGATTCCAGACGAGTCTCAGCAGGACGGAAAGAGGTTTCCTAAAATGGTTGGCCGCACATCTCAAGTATTGTATGACGCTATACTTGCATATGGAGGTAGTGCTGAACGGATTGTTCGTGAAGATGATGCCATAGATAAAGCTGCTGAAATAGCTTCTGCTGGAGATGTGGTAATTTCTATTGTCGGCGATGACATAGAGCGCTCCATTGGATTTTTGAAAGACAGTTTTGATGCAAAGGCACTCTACAATTAAAATACAGCCCAACTCAAAGTCTGAGTTGGGCTGTAAATAGTATTGTGAGCACTTGGTACGTTTTATGGTAGTTTAAAAAAGTCACGAAGTACCTTTTCGATGATTCGAGGAGCTGTTACATCATCATCACATCGTTTTGGCAGGTAGTAGAGTGCGGGATTAGTATTAAGCTCGATGATGGTGTAGGAGTCAATTTCATCAAAGTTTTCTGGGATGAACACATCGATACCTACCACTGCAGAAGAGATAGTATGAGCGAGTCCCTCTGCCCATTTTTTGGCAGCCGGAGGAAAGTCAGTGGTTTTATAGTACTGATTTGACGGTAATTTTATAAGATGGTACTCAAAAAAGCTAGATTTTGGAAGGATTGTCGCTGGTGTTGTCCCCAGCTTTTTATGTTGCCATTGTATGTAGGTAGCATCTTTTGTCGCCTCCTTCACTTTGGATAATAATTGTGTAATTGTAGATGTGCCGTCACCCACAACACCTTGTTTATTTTTTGAGTGCATAAGCATCACTTCACCATTGATAACTAAGATACGGTACTCACTTTGATTGAGAATTGGTTGTATCAAAAAATCTTTCTTGTTCTTATAGAGAGAGTGAACGCTTTTTTGAAGCTGTTGAGCATTGTCTAGTATTTCAATTCCAATCCCGTCATAGCCTCGGTCGGGCTTTAGTAGTAATGGAAGCTGCTTCAATGTTTCAGAAAGGTGTTGGTAGAGTGTTTGTAACGAGGTGTAGTCAGCAACTTTTATAGCTTTTGTTTGAATAACATTGTATCCAAATTGGGTTAGTATTTGTTGAGTGATCCGCTTGCTACTGGTGAAGTGAGCAACCCATCTAGTCGCCTCAGGAAAAAAACCAGGATTACCAGTGCTTACCAGACAAAACTTTTCGTCGTTAGAAATGAGAAGTCTTTTTTTTACAGGCGAGCTTTGCACAAGTTCAGTATGTAGGCCAAGTTTCTCAGCAGCTTCGGTGTATAGAGTTATTGGGGATTTATTTTTTTTCATCGTGGAAGCATTTATACCACAGAAAACTCAATGTATGAAAGTGTTGTCAAGTGTTGCTTTTAACAACTTGTGTGTTGTCGCCACAAAAAACACTCTTTGTGTAGTATGCTTTTGACTCCGAAACATCAGATGTCCTCGTACAGCTAAAGAGTCAAGTAATTTATTTATACGCATATATATGGAAAAAAATAAAAAAAATATAATTGTGTTTGTGGTGACGCTACATGATCGATATATAGCAGACATTCATGAATATGCAGCCCTAAACCAAAAAAAGTACCGCATTATGCTTCTGTGGGATTCAAAGCTGGCATACCCGGAAGAGAAAAAAGGCTGTGATATTTTTATTGCCTGTGACTTCTCCAAGCCGTGGAAAATAGCAGAAGCTCTTTTGCCCTACCAGGATGAACTTATTGCTGTTACCTGCCGAACAGAACAGAACATTGCTCGGTTTGCCCAGGTATTGCCACATGTTCCATATCTTCGTTCCTCAACTACTGAGTCTCTGCGATGGGCTACTGACAAGTATGAGATGCGAAAGCGTATGCGTCTGTTTGATAAAAAGAATACTCCTCGATTTACCTGGATTAAAGAAAATACGAAAAAGGAACGAGATCGAGTGATAGAGAAAGTGCATTTTCCCATGATTGTAAAACCTGCAAATCTGATGGGGAGCTTGTTTGTTACAATTTGTTACCATGAAGAAGAGCTTGAGAAGACACTCCGTACCATGTTTCGAAAAATACAAACGGCGTATGAAAAAGATGCACGAATGGAAGATCCTAAAATAATTGCAGAAGAGTACATGGAAGGAAGTCTCTACTCAATTGATTCATATGTAAACGCAGTTGGTGATGTGTATCATTGTCCGATGGTACAGCAGAAAACAGCCAAAGAAATGGGGCACGATGATTTTTATAATTATCTGCAGATAACTCCTACAGCCTTGAAAAGTACGACAATAGAGAAAGCACAACGTGTTGCAGAGACAGCAATCCATGCGCTTGGACTACGAAGCATTACCGCTCACACTGAACTTATGAAAGTGGATGATGAATGGAAAATAGTTGAAGTGGGTCCTCGTCCAGGTGGAGCACGAGATATTCTCCATAAACTTAGTTGTGATATCAATCACACGATGAATGATATAAAAATTCGAATTCCTCGAAAACCAAGTATTCCAAAAAAGTGCAAAGGGTATGCAGCGTATCTTAAGTATTATGCAGACAAAGAAGGCGTTATTGTAGAAACAAAAGGAATTAAGAAAATTGAGAGCTTGGAGTCGTTCCATAAAATAAATATAAATAAAAAAGTGGGAGATCGAGCCATATTTTCACGCAATGGTGGGCGCTCAATCTTTACATTATTTCTATACAATACTGATCGTTCAAAGTTACTTGCTGACATACGACGTCTAGAAAAGATGGTGCAGGTGAAGGTAAGCAATGGACGGAATAAAAAAGAAAGCTCAGAAGTGAAGCCGATTGCTGTCAGTAAGTCTTCAGCAAAGAAGTAATACTAGTTGTACCAAACCATTGACGCCTAAGGTGTCAGTGGTTTGGTACTATATACGTACTATGTTACAAACTCGTGACCTTATATTGTTTATCTTGATACTTTTTTTTCTTGCAATTGCAATTACTGCAACAGTCGTTACTGGTGCAGTCACTCCACAAATACACCCTGTTGCTTTCAGTGATGCAGATAGTACTGTAGGTCTAGAAGCGACTGCTCCAGAGTCACTGCTTGATAGACAGTCTGTTATTAACCGACTCCGAGAAAAATTGCAAAACTCTACTGAACGCATTGCCCCAGCAGCTAGCGTTGAAGCACCTGAAGAAGAAGATGGTGCACAACAGGAGAAGAGAGGTTTGCAGCGATGTCTCTATCCTGATGACGCGCTTTCTATGGTTCCACAATGGCCTCTCACTGATGTGAGTATCACAGTGCAAGAAGGGGCTCGGTTAGTTTCTTTCTCAGAGACAATCACGATTGCTTCAGCAGACCAAAATACTGCATCAGGTACAGCAACTACCCAGGAGATAATGACAGTAACCCCGTTGTTGCAGATGTCTGCGTCGCCACTGAAACAAGTTGATACTTCGTGTGTACCAAGCGAGGTGGTTGGAGTGACTAGTGGTGGTGTCCTAATGTTCAATGGTGATGTTAATTCATATAGAAAAATACCTGAAACTGCCATCATTGGGTATGCCCGCGATGGTTTCCCAATCTACGGAGTCTATGGAGGTGAGGTTGATGAGTGTGGTGGATATGAACATCCGTCGGGATACCGATACACCATCTCAACTGAACGTGACTATATTGTAGGGTGTTATGTAGGGATACCGTCTTTATTTAGTTTGTAATAATATGAAAAATATTTTAGCGCTCTTGGCAGACTGGGCAAATGGTCTTTTTGCCCTTCTTCTTGCATTGTATGTCACCGATACTGAAATTGTCTGGTGGTATATACCGGTTGCGTTGATTTTGTCACACCTACCAGATGTAGATGCTATCCCAGAGTTGTTACAACGAGGTAAGGTTGCTGCAAGCGCAGTGCATGTTAAAGACCATAGAACATTTTTGCATTATCCAATTGTTTCGTTGGTAGTTTGTATTATTGCATGGTTCACTCTGGGCTTCTGGGGAGTACTCATTTGTTTTTCTGTGGCGCTACATTTACTTAATGATCTCTACGGTTCTGGATGGGGACTCCCCGTCTTTTGGCCGGTGTCGAGTCGGCACTATAAAGTGCTTGGTCGGAGGGTTAATTGGTCTAAAAAAGATTTAGTTGATGCAGGTATGTGGGGTCTTGTTTCTGGGAGCGAGAGGAGATTGCGTCTTGTAGTGTCATGGTCTGAGGGTGAAATGCCTGACTATGTAAAAAAATGGGGTATAGATAATTGGGTTGATGGAGTATATTGTAAAATAACATGGGTAAGTGTAGTGGAGTATACTGCTTTTATTGTAGCAGTGGGCAGTATGCTGGTGTATTTTGTATACTAAAGATACACAGTGTAATATTTTTGTACTCATGCATATGTGCATTACTTTGGCAGAGAATTATCTTGTTGTAGGTATACTTACAAAATGAAATCATCCGTATCAATAGCTTTTATAATTCTTGCTGTAACCTCTTTGTCTGTCCTTTTTTACTACGTACGATTTGATTTCGAAGCAGATAAAATATTTTTATCTATTTCAACCTTTTTATTTTCTATATTTACCAGTTTCTTTGTGTCTCGACAGGCCAGTCGCTTTAATCGCGTTCGAGAGCGTGTCACCGAGTTTGGAGGTAAGATGACCAGTATCTATCGGGCAAGTGGACATATAAATGATGATTTACAAAAGGCAGTTGGAAAAATCATCACAAAACACTATAAAAAAGTGTTGTCTACAAAAAAGTGGAATATACATTTTACTACAAAGTCCTCTACTTTAAAGGATATACATGTTCTGCTTGATACGCACGTAGATGATGCAAAAATCACAAAATTATCTAATCAGGCGTTAGGAGCAATCGTAAAAAGCTTAGCTGTATGTCAAGACATACGGAAGCATGTCTTGACTCTCAACGAAGAGAAAATACCTAAGGAGCAATGGGTCCTCATTCTGTTTTTTGCAGCTATGCTGATAAGTACTGCAAGTACCATTGAATCTGACGGGATGGTTTTTGCGTCAGTTCTCAAATCAGCCTTTGTAGTCTCAATCTTTTCTGTGATTTATATATTGCACAAATTAAACAACCTGGTGTATTCAGAGAATATAATGGGACAACGTTCAGCAGAAGATGTGATAGCTATTGTAAAAGGTTCAAAATAAAATGGATAAAAAGACAACCTTATTTTCACGTGGTATATGTCATCAAGATAATCGTAACTCCTTGAAGATGAGCCTTCAGAACCAAACGAGCATGTTGAAGTATGTCTCTAAAAAACTTTTTATTACTGCTAATGTAGCTGTGCTGACCGCTAGTCTTCTAGCTGCGGCTCAGCTTTTTGAAGTACTGTGGTGGTTAGCAGTACCTGGAATACTATTACTAGTGCACGTTATACAGAAAACAAAGCGACCAAGACAATTGTTCTGGTTTGGTTGGTTGATTGGTTCAGCCAATGCCCTAGCGGCGATTGCTTGGTTTTGGAGTGTGTACCCACTTGATTGGTTAGGCTTAGCTGGGAATAGTCAGTTATCTATAATTGGTGCCTACTGGCTGATTACGGGCTTAGTCATGGGGCTTGGTTTCGGTATTTCTCTTTGGCTGTACAAAAAATCATCTATGCCTTTCTGGACGCTGCCAGGCTGGCTACTCTTGGGCGAGTCTCTTGGTGCCTTTTTATTCTCAATGTACTCATATGGCTATGGATCCTACTTCAACACAAATTTTAGTTTTGGGTGGTTAGGATACCTTGTAGCTGAGGTGCCAATTTTACAATCCCTGGCAGCCTTTGGGGGAGTGTATTTACTATCGTTATGGCTTTGTGTTAGCGCGGTGATCTTATGGTATCTTACTACCACGCAAAATCATAAACGAAGTTTTGTAGCTGTGGGTTTGCTCGTTTTAATTCCGTTCGGTACTCATTTAGTTAATCAATACCAGTTACAAACTCATCCTCCTACTATGCCAGTGGTGATTGCTATCGACACTACTTTTGATCCTGTCTTGCAAATGCAGAGCGGTGGTTGGGCTAAACGTGAAGCGACAATTGCAGTAGCTGTTGATAAAGCACTCGCGTTTGGTCCACGCACGATCTTGCTCTCAGAAGATGCCCATTTACCTAATTTCTACGGGGGACATGAAGCGACACTTGAGCACATAAAGACAGAGGCTACCGCGCCTGTTCAGGTTATTACTTCAGCGAAAACTACATTGCCTGACAATACTACTACGCAACGTGGGTATGTATATGACACCAACAGTGATACTGTTTTTACAGTTGACAAACAATATCTTGTACCGCAGGGTGAGTATATTAGCTATTTTTATTATCCGTTTCTGAAACTTTTCGCTGGAGCCCGTTACCAGTCACTTTTTGGCCAGCTTACCAGCCAGCCAGGACCGCATAAATCATACGATAAGGCACCAGAAGCTACTCCAGCTTTGTTATTTTGTATGGAAAGTGTGGCACCACGAGCCGCCTGGTCACGTCAGCGTCAGTATGATACTCCGTACTTAGTCCATTTGATTTCTCATAGCTGGTTTAATGAACCAACCCAACTTTGGCGACAGCTGGATCGGATGCTGCAGGTGCAAGCCCTTTGGACCGGGGTACCTATTGTAAGTGCGGGGAACTTGGCTAACGGTAAGCTCTATTTATCAAACGGACGCCACAGCGCAGGGACAGTACTATTTGAAAATGAGATGTACCGCCTAACTGCGTATTAAACTTTACATAAGTCTTCTTGACTATCTGATTTAGAGCACTTATATCTGTTGCCAGGTTGGCGTAGATATGCTTCAATGAATGTAAGGCAATAAGGAGTATGAATCTATGGACCAAATGGTCGAGGTCGGACAATTGACCGCAGACGTAATGGTGGTCGATGATGCTGTCAAAGTAGCACTCGAAGCTCACACTTTGCTGTCCAAGCGCCAACCAGATCCGTTGGGCGGAGAGGATAAGTACAATTGTGCTGGCCCCAAAGTCGCACACGCCCACCCGGCACGACTCAAGCAATAGGGTCGATGATGCCGTCCTCACAAAAGAACGGTCTTCCCCCAAGGGGAAGACCGTTCTTTTGTTTCTTGAATTATGATTTAAATATAAAAATTTAGAGGCATAAGGTACATATGGAACGGATTGTTATTAGAGAAACAACACGAAATCCTCAATTGGAAGTAGGTGAAGTTCTCCTTGCTTTGGTGCGCACTTTGTATAACACAAACCCTCCTTTTTTCCATGCTCGACTCACACAATGCATAGAAAAGTATCGTGACTTTTTAAATGAAAAAACAATCAATCCTTTAACAGGAGAGTCATATTGGACTCATAGAGAATTACGAAAGGATACTTTTTCTTTAATGACTTTTAAAAAGATTTGTTTTCCTTTGAGTATGATAAACAGATACCGACTAAATCAAATTCCATTGAGGGACATTTCTCTCATATTAATGATATTGCTGGGTACACAAAGGACTCTCTAGAGAATATAAAGCATACCCTCTTCTTATTGGGAACTGTTGCGCCTAATGAGAAAGATGTTGGTACGTTGCTTTAAAAAGCCCCGATTTATGTACCTTATGCCATTTAGAACAGTAGTATAGGTAAATTAATATAGAAAAGAAAAGGGCGCGGAGGGAGTGATGAGGTCACTCTTTCGGGTGCGCCCTAGTCAATTTCCTTTCCGCGCCGCTAGGACCTTTTTCAGCCGTCGTAGCTTCCATAGATCGCTGCACGTCGACTACAGATGTCGGCGACGAACTCCGTAGCCGCTTTTGAAGGGGACATTGCCATCCCCTTACTCGGCATAAAAACTTGAGTGCCGAAGAGAACAGTGTAGACAGGTTCGCCAGTTGCCGTAACTTCAAACGTCTCGGTTGGCGTCATTGCGCGTAGGAAGACACGGATTTCCGGTGAAGCATCATTGCTTTGAAGATATTCAAAGCGAGTCCAGCGGGCGACGATGAGGGTCCCTTCGACTCTCAGCTCGTCAGGCGGGGTCTGCTCAAGCCCGTCGAGTGACGTAAAGAACTTGTCCCGATCGAAATTGATCGTCACATCCCTGCCGTCAAACTCGGCCTGTAGCCTGACAACACGTTGCGCCGCTACTTCATCCATCACCGAGAAGGTGAATTTAGGAAGTGCTTGCTCCGCACATACATTGGCGGGCAAGACTGTAGCTTGCGCTACGTAGGGGGACACTACCAATGCGGCAGCAATAATCTCATGACACACTCCTCTGTCGTTGGGACGGATTATTCCATAAACCAAATATACCACAAAATTCTGGAAAAAGCAACATTTTTGCCCAGTTTATCAACAATCCTAGGCACGACCCGCTTTTAAGGAGCTATCACTTCTTTTTCTTCAGCAGAATCTTCTGCAAGATTGTAATTGTATTCGTTAAGCCAGCCAGAAGAGAGATTTCATCATTTATGAAATTCACACCGGATAGATCGTACCTTGTGTACCTTTCAGAAAAAGATTGAGTGGTGCAAAGATAAAATGCTTCAGAAGAAACTAACAGTTTGACTAAATTTCCAAGCAGCGTATTTATATGATTTGTCTTTACACCCAAGTCGCTTAGAATCTTGGGTGAGAAAACTACCATACTGGGTAATGTGGATCCCAAACTGTGGTTGGCTCACGTAGACCTTGATGTGTCCGCCTAAGGCTACGTCAGCGTGGTATCTTCCAGACGATAGTTTGGCAACATTAGTGCCGGAATGTGGATGACTGATTGGAGGAGAGTTTGACATGGTGTATGTAGCCTGATTTTGTTGTTGAAAGGTCTAGTCTTCTAATTACCATACTAAGTTTAACTGTGCCATTTTTCAAGCCTTTAGACACTATTAAAAATTGAAGTTGGTCACTAAAAAAATATAAGAAATAAGTTGTTGCTTCATCTGGTTAGGTAGTTTAAAAACATTTCTGGTCTAATATACGTAACTACCAGATAGATGTCCATGGAGTGTATAAACTACTTTTCTTTGGTGTAACTGTTGTAGTATATATAGTATATAAGAACCGTTTATTTTCCAATAATTAATTCTATGCAATCTATAACTACCGTAGCAACTCTGACTTTTATTTTTGCTCTTTTTATTACCCCTGTAACTTTTGATCTGTCTCACCAAGGTAAAACTACTCAGGTTAATTTCGTGGCTATCGACATCACCGTTGCTTTGGCTGCTGAGGAACCTGGCGGTGGCGGAGACGGAGACGGAGGCGGTTTTTTCGCTGCCATAGGGAATTTTTTCGAAGCCATAGGTCGAGCGCTTGGAGGGTTGTTTAGTGGAGGAGAGACAGCGGGCAATGGCGACTCAAATGAAATAACCATTGATTATTATATGGGTACAAAGGCCACCATTCGTTCTACTGGTCCTCCTCCTTCCTCTGGCTACATTAGTATTGGCCAGAAAGTTGTAGCTGGTTTGACGTATGACTTATATGAATTTAATGGCCCATTAGGCTCTCATAGACCAGGTCCTAGAGGGACGCCAATTACAGGACCTGACGGTTTTATTGCTGTTGCAGTTGAAACCGATGGAGGTGATGAAGTTGATCAGATTGGTACCATTAGTTTTGGTGCTGGATGTAATCTTTCTGCTATCCCAGATCCCGTCATTCTCGGCGAGTCAGTAACCGTTACTTGGGACTATTTGGCGTCTGGCTCTAGTACTGTAGTTTGGCAGCGCTTTGGCTCAGTAGCAAACGAAAATGATGAACCTCCGCTGGTGGATAATGCTCTGACTGAGCAAAGTGTCTCTCCTAGTGAAGATACTTCGTATAAATATCAGGCTGTGATTAACGGCCCATTCTATTTTGATGATTATGGAAATCTAATGAACGGTGACTTGACAGTTGTGTGTGATACTGAAGTTACAATAGGAGGTCTTGGTTGTACTGATCCTGTTGCTATCAATTATGATCCGAGCGCAGTTACTGACGATGGTTCTTGTATTTTTGACCCGGGTACTCCTTGGTGTCACGCGGTGATTTCAACAGTTGATACAGGAACCGAAACTAAATTCTACAATAATCCAAATATTTCTCATATTGTCATGACTAGTGCAGACGATGCTCTGCCAGCCTTAGGTACCTATGCAGATACAACGGTATTTCGTAGGACTCACCCAACTACGTATAGCCATCATGACTTTAGTCTATTTGTAAACCGTACTGACAGTTACGTCAGTAGTCGTAATTTTCCCTACTCAAGAAATTACAATTGGCACAACATAACCAACGAAATAAGTTACATACAAACCGCAGCTTCTGCTTTTGGTATTCCAATGACCATGTCTTATTATCGTAATCAGGCGGATCCAGCGTGTGCTCTGGATACACCGTCTATTTCGGGTCTTGGCTGTGAAATTAATGAAGGCGAAAGCACTTGTCCGGGAACTCTTAATTGGAATGGTAGTATGCTAATAATTCCTCAGGTGTTCAATGTCCGGTCGGATTCAGTGGTTAGTACTAGTCTGACTGGAAATAACCAGACAGTAACACTCCAAGGTGGTGCTAATCTTTTCTCGCTGCTTGATAATGGCATCAGTCAGATTAGTGTGATTCTTTATGCCTCCTGCGAGACCGACACCAATTGGAATGGCTCAGTCTGCACTGCCAGCGGTGGTTCTGGTGCCCCAACCATCTCCGCCACCAACTGCACAATCGGTGCCGGTAACAACACCTGTCTAGCCAGTCTCACTTGGAATGGCAGCAGTCTCACTAATCCAGTAGTCTACCAGACCCGTCAAGGTACTGACTTTAGTACCAATCCCACTGGTACCAATCGAACAGTTACTCTCATGCATGGCAATAACCTTATTTGGCTTAAGGATTTGGAAGTCAATGAAGTTAGTGCTAATCCAACTGCCTCCTGCATCGGCAATGCCGGTTTGGTTGGAGGAGTGTGCCCTGCAGCATGCACTACCTTAGATATTGAAGCTTCAGCCAGCCTTGTCCGGCACGGCGACGAAGTCACTATTACCTGGGAAACCTGTCCGTCTGCCCCAGCGGACTGTACTCTGTCAAGCAATCTAAGTGCCAGCCCAAGCGATGGCTCTGAAGTTGTCACTATGACATCATCAAGTCTCTTTACCCTTGACTGCCCAGGTGGAGGAACCCCTGATGCTGAAGTAGAGGTGCGAGTACTGCCACGGATATATGAGTCGTAGGATGTGTAACGTATAGATGTACCTCGAGTACTGACACCCCAACACCCTGAAGACTGTGTCTTTGGGGTGTTGGGGTGCAACATCTGTCTTTGTTGAAAGGGAAGTCATGTGTCCCTACTATGGACCTGTTGAGAATCAGAAAGCCACTGGGTTCAATCAGGCTTTTTATTATATGTGGAGTACTCAGAGAATATAATGGGACAACGTTCAGCAGAAGATGTGATAGCTATTGTAAAAGGTTTACAGTAGATTTGATTGCCACACAATAGTGTTTTTATAATACGCAGAAGCTTTATGTAATTTTAAAATTAGAAAAGGGCCGCAGACTTTGCATCTGCGACCCTTCGATTCTTTAGCCATCGCTTACGATGGCTGGCCGAGGTAACGGACGTTGTGAGGTGAATACCTCTCTCGGCTGCTGTTCAATGAGTAACGGCACGCCAGGCACCTGAGCGGTTAGCAGTCCGTCTTCGGTTGTGCCTAAGACGATACTTGTCGCTCCTTCAGGTACAGGGATCGGCTCACCGCCTTCAGTGCTGGCGATGGCAGATTGCAAGGAAAACTCGCCCCCTTCACCCAATTTATCGAAATCGGTTACAAACGAACCAGTCTCGACTTGCAAAAACGACCATAGTGCGTCAAAGGCAACGCCCTGAGCGTCCGGGTACAGACGGAGGGTGAAGACTAATCCACAGTCACCGTCTTCATTTTGCGCCAAGTCATCGCTGATTTGGCCGAGTACACCGGTCATGCCCATTCTTTCGCAAGACATCCAGTAAATGCCCTGCAGACTGACACTCTTCTGTTCTGCTGCAGCAGCCGGAAGTGCGAACAGCACGAGTAAGAGAATCGAAAAAAGTTTGTTCATGGAACAATACTCCCATTGAGTTCATGCGCCTCCAGGGGCGCACCTATAAAAAATGTACATCATATATAATTTATGTCAAGCAACTACGAAAGATTTACGACTAGTGCAGAAACAGAGTTTTGTTTAAAATTTATTAAGTACAAAATATAACCTAAGGAAGGGGTTTACAGTGGAGTACTCAGAGAATATAATGGGACAACGTTCAGCAGAAGATGTGATAGCTATTGTAAAAGGTTCAAAATAAGCAGTAGTTTATTGTCCGACAATAGAAAAAGGCGCGAAGAGAGATAGTCGCGCTTCGCGCCTTTTCCCATATCTTCGCACCCGTTAGCTCCGCTTGTTGCAGATGCTGGTCATTCTGCCTTCCACCAAGTCCCATTGCTGTGACGAGGAATCGGGCTGGGGCCAGTGTGGAAGTCCTCCCTGGTTCACACACGCGATTTCCCGCGCAGACCAAGGTCCTCCGCAGTAGGTCCATTTGTAGGGCGGTTCTTCCATGATCTTCTTAAGCAAATCATGTACGATCTTGATTTGAATCAAATCGCCCGATGCTTTTACTTTCAGAAGCTCCGCATGTACCATCTTGGCACAAGAAGGGGTGGTCGATCCCTTGGTTTCCGCCCATCCAGCGGTATTCAGAACAACTGCAAAAGCGGCCGTAAGAATAAATTTCATAATGATCATAGTCCGATCCTTCATTTTGTATGTGCCCCTATATTATACACATAAACACAAGATTGTCAACTAACTTGCGGATAACTATACAATATAATGATAAAGGTAGGTGTGGATATCTCATTGTTCAAAAAAATAAACTGATATCATAGCCTTATTATGGATGAAACAAATAAAAGAAGCTTGCTTCTTCCTCTGGTGGGGGTCTTGGTGTTTGTAACAGCGGGAGTAGGGTATTATTATTTCAATTATGTAGCCGTCAGCGAACAAGTCATTGAGACTGAACCAGAGTCGTATCCTGTAGAGAGTCTAAACATTCTAAACTACGGACTTAACGGGGCCATCACTGATGAGTTTCCTCTTTCAGGAGTACTCTATTTCACTAGTACCGAAGACTCTTTAGTAAACGCTGAATCATATCAACGTAATATATATTCGCTTGACTTATCTTCCGACACTCTGAGTAAAGTTACTGACGAAGGTTGGTATGGAGAAGTTGCGGTGATTGACACTGAACACATGGTAGCTCTTATTGAAAGTCCAACTGACAATAATGGTGCTGACAACTTAGTTCCGGCTGGGGTACTACTAGACAGTGAGATGTATTTCCCATTAGTTACAAACCCAGGCTGGTCTGACAAAGACCTCGTAATATCCCCAGACGAAGAATCACTTGCCTTTGCGCAGCAGCTTGGCCCTGATCAGTATTACAGCGACTTCACGAACTGGCAGGTAGTAGTGACAAATACACATGAGAACACGGAGATTATTATTGTGAACGCCGTTAGTCCAGCTTGGTTTCCTGACAGCACTAAACTAGCAGTGATGAAAGCTGATGGCGTCTATGTGTACGACTTGACCACTAACACTGAAACACTAGTTCTTGCTACCTACAGTGGATTAGACCCAAATACAAAGATCACTTTCTCACCCAACGGCGAGCGATTTATCCTTGTGATTCCAGGGCTCAATGCCGTGGTTGCAGGGTTATATAACGAAACTACCAATGAAGTGACTGAGTTTGGTCGTTTCTTTTCTGATGAGTACCGTTATTTTGAACCCGAATTTAGTCCAGACGGCAACACATACGCATTGTTACGCGTTTCTGGAGAAGTTACTGGTAATGACCCAGTCACTTTAGAAGTCCGTGCCTTTATAAATGCGAATCCAGTCTACACCAAAACCTTAGACACCCTAAAGGTTCTGGCCACCACGTTAGGCGACTGGGTCGATTTTAATGTGAACGAATAAATTATGTCTACAATAAACACAAAGATTATACAACGTACTCCTGCTCTCACCAGTGATGCATCAAGGAAATCGCTTTATACACAGCTACTGTTTGTAGTTATTCTGGTAAGTCTTTACTGCCTCTTTTTACCGTTTTCAGCAGAGGCGCTGTGGCACGGTGGTAATCAAAGCAATCCTGGACATCCGCAGGGGAATAATTCGTATAGTGCTAGTCAGCAAGTGGGGTATACCAGTGGTCCAGGAGGTCAGAGTGGTAGTTCGCAAATAACGCAAGGTGGACAAACTATTACTGTACGAAATAACAATGGGACTGTTACAACTATCAGTATGTCAACTGGAGCCAGTTTTACCTACGGTGGCAACGACGACCCTAGTGGCAACAATAGCAATGACAACGGCTGTTCAATCACAGCCATCCCAAACCCAATAACACTAGGTGACTCCGTCGAGCTTTCTTGGACAAGAAATGCACCAACTTCAAGAAGTACCTTTGAAAACCAAAGACTCAACAACTCTCCAATAACTGGTGAATCAACCATTGTTACACCAACAGCCTCACAGCTCATTACACCAGTTGCGACCTGTGAAGGTTTTCTGTGTGATTCTGGTAATGTAGGGTCAATTGACCCAGACGCACTATCATACGTCAAATACGAGTATACTGGTAGATATCGATGGCGTGATGAAGGTGATGACCATATGTTGGATATAAGCTGTACAACGTATGTACAGATTGAAGATGGCGCGGGCTGTACCGACTCCACCGCAAACAACTTTAATTCACTAGTAGCCACCGACGACGGTTCCTGTGTATTCGACACCATCTCTGCTACTAACTGCGTCATCGCTGAAAATGAAAGTACTTGTGGAGGTCAATTAACCTGGTCAGCAGACCCAACGCGCATCAACCCTCGTGTCTATCAAGACCGCGCAAGTCAAATTGTCGCATCTACCAACAATATCTATAGCGGTACGAATCTCTCATCGACTCTAGAACACGGCAATAACACCTTCTACTTGCGAGATGGCGCTACTAACCTAGCTTCCAGTACCGCGTACGCTACCTGCGCTACTGACACCAACTGGAATGGCTCAATCTGCACTGCCAGCGGTGGTTCTGGTGGCCCAACCATCTCCGCCACCAACTGCACAATCAGTACCGGTACCAACACCTGTCCAGCCAGTCTCACCTGGAATGGCAGCAGTCTCACTAGTCCAGTAGTCTACCAGACTCGTCAAGGTACTATCTTTAGTACCAACCCTACTGGTACCAATCAGTCAGTTGTTCTGAGGCATGGTGTTAACCGCATTTGGTTGCGGGATTTGGAAGTCAATGAAGTTAGTACTAATCCAACTGCCTCCTGCATCGACAATGCCAGTTTGGTTGGAGGAGTGTGCCCTGAAACATCACCTGATCCTTGTGCTACCTTATTACATATCAGCACTTCAGCCAGCCTTGTCCGGTACGGCGACGAAGTCACCATTACCTGGGACACCTGTCCGTCTGCCCCAGCGGATTGTACCTTATCAAGCAACCTAAGTGCCGAGTCAAGCGATGGCTCTGAAGACGTCACCATGACATCATCAAGTCTCTTTACCCTTGACTGCCCAGGTGGAGAAACACCTGATGCTGAAGTAGAGGTACAAGTGTTGCCCCGGATATATGAGTCGTAGAATGCACAACGTATAGATTTAGTTTGAGTACTGACAAAACCAACACCCGAAGACTGCGTCTTCGGGTGTTGGTGTGGGTATGTAAAAGAGTGTGGGCTCTTTATCTGCTACCATACTGGTATGTCTGTTACGTTAAAAGATTTTATCTACAACATGAACTCACTTGGTATTAACCAGGTTCAGGAAAGAGATGCTGATATGGGCAGTAGAAATCTTTATTGAATTACACTGATATATAAATTATGAATACAGACAATAAGAAAAATACATCTAACTTCCATCAAGGTTTCTACTGGGGAGCAGCGACTGCTTCGTATCAAGTAGAGGGGTTTAATGAGAACTGTGACTGGGCACAGGCAGCTAAGGAAGGGAAAGTGCCTGGTGCTGGGCGCCTGGCTGATCATTACCATCGGTATGAAGAAGATTTTGATATTGCAAAAGAACTTGGTCACAATGCCCATCGTTTTTCAATTGAGTGGGGGAGAATTGAACCACAAGAAGGGGTGTTTGATGAGACAGAGATTGATCATTATCGAAAAGTTCTTAAAGCACTTAAAAAGCGAGGTATTACACCATTTATCACCCTTTGGCACTTTACGCTGCCGATTTGGTTCGCTGAAAGTGGTGGGTTTGAGCGGAAGGATTCTCCTGAAGTATTTGCTCGGTATTGTGCGTATGTCGTAGAGGAGCTGGGAGATTTATGTGACCATTACTCTACTATCAATGAGCCAAACGTATGGGCTGGGCATGGGTGGTTGTATGGTGCGTGGCCACCGTTTAAGCGGTCACGTATTTTTGGGGTCAAATTTGGAAAAGATGACGGGTCAACGGCTCGAGTGGGAGCCACGCCACGGTTTAAGCATATTTTTCTCTATTTTACGGTAGAGCGAAATCTAGTTCGTTCCCATATTGCGGCGTACAAAGCTATTAAAGAGGTGGTACCTACAGCACTGGTAAGTATCGTAAAGCACGTACGGTGGTTTACTTCTGATGATAGGCTGGTTAATAAAATGAAGGCAACAGTTATGCAGTATCTTCAGTCGGACCGGTATATGGGTAAGATTAAAGATCATATCGACGAAATTGGCCTCAATTATTATCGGCATACGAAGTTTGGAGACAATAAGAATTATTTACATACTGATATGGGATGGAAGGTGTATCCAAGTGGTATGCATGGTGCGTTACTAACACTTAAAAAGTATAAGTTGCCAGTGTTTGTGTCAGAAGCAGGTGTTGCAGATGAAGCTGATACTATCCGAGCTCAGTACATTGCAGTACAAGCGGCGTCCATGAAAAGAGCCATTAAAGATGGTGTTGATGTGCAAGGGTATATGTATTGGTCATTGATTGATAACTACGAATGGGCCCTGGGGATTAATAAAAAGTTTGGTCTGGTAGAGATTAATTATGGGACTTTAGAACGCACGATTCGTCCTAGTGCGTACGCATACAAGGCACTCATTGAAGCAGCTCAGAAGTCATAAGGAAACCGCCACCCACTGATAGGAAATAGGTTGTTTTAGATTGTACCTGAGGATAAGCAGTATGGTGATACTTAAAAATAATGAGATACTATAGGTATATATGGCATGGATATTACTTGCAACGGCAGGACAGTTTCTCAATGCAATTGTTGCTGTTTTAGATAAGTATATTGTTACTGACGAGAATGTTCTTCCTCGGCCCTTTGTATACGCTTTTTACTCTTGCTTAATTGCAGGTTTTTGGATTTTTATTTATTTACTTGGTTTTGTCCCTGGTCTTTCAGACTTGGGCGCACCATCATTTATTAATGTGCAGTCGCCGACTATACAGGTGGTAGGAATGTCATTTCTTGCTGCGTACACATTTTTTATGGCACTAGTGTCTTTGTATGATGCTCTGAAGCATGCTGATGCTTCAGATGTGATGCCTGTCATTGGAGCGGTTGCTGCGATTTCTTCCTTTGGGATGTCGTATCTTTTTCTGGACATAGTACTCACACCAAATTTCATATGGGGTGTTGCACTTTTGGCTGTAGGAACTCTGCTTGTGTCGCAGCTGCATTTCACGAGAGGTATTATTTTAGGTACATTGCACAGTGGTATTTTCTTTGCCTTACACTATATTACAATGAAGGGACTGTTTCTGGAGACCTCCTTTGATGATGGGTTCTTTTGGTCAAGAATTGGACTGGTTCTCTTTGCACTATCTCTGCTCCTGATTCCTGTCTACTTTGATAAAATTAAAAAGCAAACAAAAGTAACCAGTAAGACGAGTGTGGTACTGGTACTTTCCACAAAGGTTGTTGCGGGTGTTGCGGCGTTTATGTTACTTAAAGCAGCAGACATGGGGGATGTTACCGTAGTGCAGGCACTAGATGGTTTGAAGTATGTATTCATTATTATATTTAGTCTCTTACTTGGTAGTTGGCTTCCTGCCAGCGCTGGCGAGAATCATACTGATGCAATGACTATTGTCCGAAAAGTACTCTATGTAGCCATTATATCCATCGGCTTCGTAATCCTCTTCAGATAAAATGCCCAGAATCTATATGGTACTGCGTTGAGCTTCAGTAAAATAGTCTTCACCGTACAAATACGTACGACTCACACTATTTTCTTCGCTCGCCTTGTCCCTTATACATTCTGATCATTTTATGAAGGGCATTAGAGTATAATTAGTAAATGATGAAGTTTTTACGTAAAAAAAGAATACTAATCCCCTTAGCTTTTATTGTAGTATCTGTGGGTATAGTGTTTCTTCTGGCACAAAAAGAAGTTCCTGAAAAAATCCAGTATGGGATGTCTTTTAATACTATGTACGCGCGAGAGCTGAACTTGGACTGGAAAGAAACCTATGACGCTATCCTAGATGAGTTAGGTGTGCGACATCTTCGTTTAGCGGCACACTGGCCAATGGTGGAGCCTAGTAACGATGTCTATAATTTTGCAGAGTTAGATTATCAAATTGAACGAGCTGAAGAAGTGGGGGCAGAGGTTATATTTGCAGTGGGGCGAAGGCTGCCACGTTGGCCTGAATGTCACATTCCACAATGGGCACAAGAAATGTCTGTTGCACAGCAACAAGAAGAGTTGTTACGTTATGTTACCGTTGTGATTGAGCGCTATAAAGATAGTTCTGCTATTACCTACTGGCAGATTGAAAATGAACCATATCTTGAGATTTTTGCAAAAGAGCATTGTGGAGAATTTGATGAAGCATTTTTTGAACGTGAAGTGGCTCATTTTCGCTCACTTGATGATACAAGACCATTTTTAATTACTGATAGTGGAAATTTAGGAGGATGGTTTAGTCCCTATAAACATGCGGATGCATTTGGAACCAGTGTGTACGTACATTTCTGGAATCCTGAGCTGGGGCAGTTTAGGACAATTCTGCCACCATGGTTTTACCGAGTGAAAGAAAGTATCGTTTCACTTGTGCATGGTGAAAAAGAAACAATACTAATCGAGCTTGCTGCTGAGCCGTGGTTGTTGGAGCCGATTACTGCAGTAGACATAGAAATACAATTTTCACGAATGAATCTTGAGAAATTTAATGAGATTTTGGAGTATGCAAAAGACACCCGATACGAGAAGCAATACTTATGGGGTGGTGAATGGTGGTACTGGTTACATACGCAAGGTCATTCTGATATGTGGGAGCGTGGAAAAGAGTTGTTTAGTCAGCCATAAAATTCCTGACAGAAATTTTATAATTGACCGCAAGCTGCTGGTGGGGTGTAGCGGATCAATACTTGTGTACTTTTTAACTATGTTACTTCCACTAGAAAATAATATTTGCTGACCATACCCATAAATTGGGGAATTGTGTGTAGACAAGCGTCTAAAAAAAGCGCATTATAGTGGATATTATGATACAAAATCGCATTCTTCTTTTGCTCACACTGCTATTTTTAGTTGCGCCTATTGGCGCACAGGCTGAAACAGTACTTCGTACTGGTTCAGATATTTCTGTTGAAGCTGACCAAGTTGTCGAGGGTGACTATTATGTGTCCGTTGGGCCATTTGGAACAACAGTTATGTCAGGACGTGTAGTTGGAGACATGTACGCAGTCGGGGCAATGGTTACCGTCAATGGTGAAATCGGCAATGATGCCTCAATCTTGGCGGGGTCTGCACATATGCACGCATCAGTGACGGATGATGTGCGTATTGTCGCAGGTGATGTAACATTAGCTGATGAGATTGGAGGTGATGTGTTTGTCATAGCCGGATCATTAACAATTTTGTCTACAGCAACAATAGCTGGCGATATTTTCTTTTTTGGTGGTGACGTATCTATTGAAGGCGATGTTGCAGGTTCTGTGCATGGCAATGCTCAGTTAGTGAACATCAATTCTCATATTGGAGGTGATGTGGACATTACTGCGCAGGCAGGCATTTCTCTTGGTGACAATGCGTTAATTGATGGTGTGGTGAAGTATACTAGTGTCTCCCAACTTACCCGAGGACAGGGAGCTGTCGTTACTGGTGAGATAATAAAAACTGATTTTGCAGCAGTAACACCACGAGAACAAGCCCGGGATATATTGATCCCTATTTTTATTACACTTTTTGCGACACTTTCATTATACTTGTTATTCAAAACTCAACTTGAGTCGTTAATTGCGAGTATTGAAGGTGCTGCTACAAAGAGAATTCTCATTGGAAGTGCGGTAGTGCTACTTGGTCCGATTGCCGCTGTACTGCTTATTGTGACTGTGCTGGGAATGTTTGTTGGACTTATGACACTGTCAGCCGTGGTTATACTGGCTGTTGCTGGTTTAGCGCTTTCAAGTGTTGTCCTTGGTGCATATATTGTAAAGATTTTCACAAAAAAACTTGAAGTGACACTGATTACGATTATTGTGGGTACGGTTGCAATCCAGCTACTCTTGCTTATTCCGATACTTGGTCTATTTGCTGTTTACACAGTCTTTGTACTGACTGTGGGTGGAATTACTCAGAAGCTCTATCAACACTTTGTATAAGTCTGACATCATAAAGCTCATTGTTCGTCAATACGACAATCTGTAGGTGCTAGTGATATAGTTACAATATATGAAGGTACTTATTGCCGTAGTGAATGATTTATTTCAGTTTGTATGTAAGTCTTTTTCTGGAGCTGTCCCGTATACCCCACAAAAGGAAGTAGTCCTCGATACGTACCAAGAGAAGCTACAGCAGGTACAGTATCCATTATCTACGCCTGAGGTAGTGCCTGAGGTGGTGATGCCGTTTTCGATAGCTACTGATGACACGTTCCGGATTGGAGATCAGTATTTTATTGGGAGTATAGGAACATATTTTTATCATGACCCAGTAGTTGCGTTTGATAGTGCCCTAGAACGACTTGCATATGGCACACATGTCCGTCTGGTTTCACTTCAAGGCAGGTGGGCTGAGGTTCGTATTGCTGGTGTTGTAGGGTGTGTCTTTAAGGATGCACTAGTTGTCCAAAGTGACGCTGTGTACCCAAGTTTTGTAGCCAGTGTCTCCTATGATGCAGAGCATCCTGACACAGTGAAGCTTCGGGCTTGCATAGATGACGAGTTTGGCGGTGCACGAGGCGAGCATGCACTGTCACCATCAGAGTACGTACACTACCGACTAAAGCAAAATAAGCGTGCAGTTGCCTGGGGGAATGTGCGTCTGCGTATCCCTGGAACATGGCAGCGAAAACTTAAGGGAGGTATTGGTGTGCATATAGGCATTGCTCCCAAGACAGAGTCAATTATGGAGTACATCGTCGACGATGTAGGACATCTCGCTTTTGTAGAAGCAGTATTCCCTGATGGAAGTATGAATATTACCGAGATAGGGAAGTATAACGACAGCACCTACACAGAAGACACTCTTCAATCCGAACAGTGGAAAGAACTAAGCCCAGTGTTCCTAGAAATTGAATGAAGAAAGGAGAGTAACGACTATTCTGAATTTAGTTCTGGATTTTTTCCTTTCCCCAGGAAAAATCCCTAGACTGAATGACAGTACTACAAAAAATATGTTCCCTTGGGAAAATCACTGGACGAACTGAGAGCATATCACTAAATAATATGTTCCCTAGGAAAAATCCCTAGACTGACTGAGAGACCAACACTAGAACACAGCTACCTAGGGCAAATTCCTAGATTGATTCCTGAGAAAAGAGTTTTGCTTGCGTATTTCAGTGTCTGTGGTACATTATTCTTCCTCGCATACTTAGTTGTGTGAGAAAGACTTCTCTTTGGGAGGGGAGGAGTACTTCCGGGTCCTGATTGGGACCACCATTGTAAATGGCAAGGGCAACGATTGGACGGATGTTGGTTTCTGGGGACTGACATTCGTCCGTCACAGCCGTGTACGCAAATGCGACGCGGTTTTATTTTGTCTGTACCAATAGTTTGGATATTGCTACAATACGTATATATGAAACAAAAAGTCGCATTTTTCGACATCGACGGTACTGTTTTCAGATCAAGTCTTTTTGTTGAATTGGTTGAAAAACTGATAGCAGAAAAAGTATTTCCTCAAGAGGCTCGGAAAGAATACCAGGATACATACTTCGCATGGCTGAACCGAGAAGGTAGCTATGAGGCGTATATTTCTGCCATGATCAAGACATTCTACAGGCACATTAAAGGCGTGCATTATGGGACCGTTGCTGATGTAGGAAAGGAAGTTGTGTCATCACACAATAAGCGTGTCTATCGGTATGCACGTGACCTGATTACTCAGCTGAAGGTTGATAACTACTATGTTGTTGCAATATCGCAATCTCCAAAAGCAATTCTTGATGATTTCTGTAAGGAATATGGATTCGACAAAGTATACGGCCGTATGTATGAGATAGGCCCCACCGACTGCTTTACAGGTGTGGTAATTGATGAGCATATCATTCAGAACAAGGCCAATATTATTAAACGGGTGTTTGAAAAAGAAGCTGTAACCCCAGAAGGTTCGGTGGCAGTAGGGGACACCGAAGGTGATATCCCTATGCTTGAGTCAGTAGCACGGCCCATTTGTTTAATCCAAATCAAGACTTGTATACATATGCACAGCAGATGGGGTGGAAGATTATCGTAGAACGAAAAGACGTCATTTATAAGCTCTAAGACAACGCATTTGCCGTGTTGCGCTACGACAAAATATCAGTCTCCGTATAGTCATACGCCTCCTTCAATTTTTCTTGCACGCCTTGCATCTGTGTCAGCTCAAAGCTTATAAATGTATCTGCGGATTTTGCGTTAAAGATTGCTGATTGTCAAATTTTATGGTATGAATCTACTTGAAAGCTCTTTCTGTTCAGATGGGCTTTTTGGGCAAAATGACAATCAATAGAGAGGTATCGAGCATGAGACACCCGGTAGATGTACATGTGGG
>FUWD013231724.1_pt1 | contig 49748 bp, 60 predicted proteins | sample 1063281 | NCBI WGS metagenome assembly FUWD01 (sample SAMEA79048168, study PRJEB19326) | metagenome | biome: marine | reverse complement strand
ATTGTCCACATATTGAAACGAAGTGTCTATGTTAGAAAGCTCGTTGTCCACACATTGAAAAGAAGTGTCTACATATTGAAAGTGAAGTGTCTATGTTAGAAAGCTCATTGTCTACATATTGAAACGAAGTGTCTACATATTGAAATGAAGTGTCTATGTTAGAAAGATCATTGTCTACATATTGAAACGAGGTGTCTATGTTACTTAACTCATTGCTTATATTTTTATCTTGTACTATCAATTCTTTATAAATGGTAACATCGCCATTCGCATTAATCAATAAAGCGTCTCCTTCAGTACCCGCGTTGAATAACGCAACTTGGTTATTGTCCCCATTGCCAAATTGTGTGACTTTTAATGCTGGTCCAGTCCCTTGGTTAGATATATCCAATTGCGTAGATACAACAATTTCATTATTGACTGTCGTGTTATTAAATATAACATTGTTCATATTAAATGAACCATCTAAAGTAAAGACGCCTTTTACATGTAGGTCATTTTCAACATTTAGATTATTTATACTTATGTCTATAGTATTGTTTAGTTCGTCTTGTTTTAAATCCAATTGACTTTGTATATTCGATGTTGTGTCTTTCAAATAAGATAATTCGACAGGTGTGATGGTGGTTCCATTGACATATACATTATTTGTAATTGACGTAGTTCCTGAAAATGTTTTATTTCCATCAATCGTTTGGTCGCCAGTTCTATACACGCCATTGGTGACCGTACCCGCATTACCATTAATGTTTCCGTCGATCGTACTTGTGAATGTTTTAATGTCACGGATAGTTTGGTTGCCAGATGTGCTTACTTTATTACCCAATACATTTTGCAATCCGCTTGTTTGGGATATTATATCATCTTTTATTTTATTTATTCTTTGGTTTAAAGTTAGCATTATATCAATAAAATAAAAAAAAAAGTTGGTTTATCCTAATTAATCGATTTCTTCAATATTTGGTCCGTTTTCTTGTGGTTCGGCGCTCGGTACTTCATTGAGTGGAATAGAACCTTGTAATTCTTTTAATTTATCTTGATACACTTGAATGTTTTCTTCGTCGTGACTCAATAACCAAGCTGACGCTTCTTCTAGTTTAGTTAACGTTTTTTCTTTTTCTGGATGATCACTCTCTTGTGTGGTTGATTTTGTTTGAAAAATCCATTGTTCTAGTTGTTGTTTGGCTTCAATCACACGCTTGTATTCTTCGTCTTCGTTTTTGTATTTTTCCGCATCTTGTACCATTTTTTCTATGTCTTCCGTCGACAATCGCCCTTTATCATTTTTAATTTCTATTTGCATTTCTTTTCCAGTGGTTTTTTCTTTGGCACTTACTTTAAGAATGCCATTGGCGTCTACATCAAAGGATACTTCAATTTGAGGCTGTCCGCGTGGCATAGGCGGAATACCATCCAATAAAAACTCGCCCAATTTATGATTGTCTTTTGTTTTCGCTCTTTCACCTTCAAATACTTGAATATTTACACCGGGTTGATTGTCCGCATAAGTTGAAAATGTTTGTGTCTTTTTTACTGGAACAGTCGTATTTCGCTGTATCACATTGGTCATTACTCCACCAGACGTTTCTAATCCTAACGACAAAGGAGTCACGTCAATCAATAAAAGGTCCTTTAATGCTTCCGAGTTTTGATTACCGCTCAATAACGCGGCTTGAACCGTCGCACCGTATGCCACTGCTTCGTCTGGATTAATGCTTCGGCATAATTCTTTTCCACCAAAATATTCAGATAATAATTGTTGAACTTTTGGGATCCGCGTTGACCCTCCAACCAATACAATTTCATCAATTTGACTCTTGGATAATTTACTATCACGAATCACTTTTTCAACGGGTTCCATACATTTACGAAAATAATCCATATTCATATCTTCAAAACGAGCACGACTAATTGTTGTATTGTAATCCATTCCATCCATCAAAGAATCAATTTCAATATGTGCGTTCATAGAAGAAGAAAGCGTTCTCTTGGCACGTTCACACGATGTTCTTAGTCGTCGAAGCGAGCGATTATTGTCAAGTGTTTTTTTATATTTTCTCTGGATTTCTTGAATACAATAGTCTACCATACGATTGTCAAAATCTTCGCCGCCCAAATGCGTATCTCCAGCAGTAGCTTTTACTTCAAAAATACCTTCATCAATGCTTAAAACACTTACATCAAATGTTCCACCACCCAAATCAAAAATAAGAACATTTTGTTCATTTTTCTTATCAAGACCATACGCAATGGCTGCTGCGGTTGGTTCGTTGATAATTCGTAAAACATTTAATCCCGCAATTGCCCCGGCATCTTTGGTCGACTGGCGTTGTGTATCATTAAAATACGCAGGAACCGTAATGACCGCATTTTTTACTTCTTTTCCCAAATAAGACTCAGCTGTTTCTTTCATTTTAATCAAAATCATTGAAGAAATTTCTTCTGGACTAAACGTTTTTTCTTCATTTTTATACATCACTTGAATATTTGGTTGGTCAGATTTACCAGGAACCACTTTGAACGACCAATGCTTCATATCTTGTTTTACACTTGCGTCGCTCATAGTTCTACCAATTAAACGCTTTGCGTCAAAAATCGTATTATCGGGGTTCATCGATACTTGATTTTTAGCAGCATCGCCAATCAATCGTTCGTTTTCATTAAACGCAACATAAGATGGTGTTGTTCGGTTTCCTTGATCGTTCGCAATGATTTCAACTCTGTCATTTTGCCAAACACCTACACACGAATATGTTGTTCCTAAGTCAATACCAATTGTTTCACCATCCATTTATATTTTAATGGTCTTTTTTTTAATTTATATTTTAATATATTAAATTTTAATTATAAAAGGTTCGTTAATTTCGGTAAAATTTTTTCGAATATTATCAATATATAAAGCATCCCATTTAATTGTATTATGAATGATTATATTTGTATGCGTTAAATGATTTACCCCTGGAATATTTACTTTTATTATATTGCTGTGGTTGTATAAATATTGACTTAAATTAAATAATGCGTTTTTATTATTATATCTATAATCTTCTTCTAAAAACAATATCCAACCACTTGTAACATATTGTAACATATCTTGAAATTTACTTTCTTGTACATATTTTACATTGACATAATCCTGACGATTTAAGTAATCTGTACATATGATTTGAACATCGTAATCTTGTTCTAATATATGTTTAATCTGATTTCCATTTTTGACAAGAATATTTAAAATCGGTTTTACTACTTTATATGTATCGCATAAAGATAAAACCACCCGCTCAAAAGCATGTTCTAATTGACCATCGTGTATCATTTTTGTTTGGTAATTATATTTTAATTTATGATATATTTCTTCCAGAGGTTTTCTGTAAATATTTTGTAAATGAACATAGTCATTTTCGTCACTTTCATTCAGTAAACGATAAAGACGCTCATCTCCAAAAATGGTTTCACATATATTTCTACGTAATATATAAACATTTCCTTCTACAAATGTATTGAATTGTGTATCTTTCACATTCAAATAGTGCTTTAGTTCATTGGTATATACATAATTATAATCAGGTTGTTTAATTTTGTTCGATTGTTTTATATTATATTGATTGTATAATTTATAGAGTAAATTTGGAAAATATCCATCATAATCTTCAATATATTTTACAATGTCATCTACATGGTCGTATAGCGTATCAAAATAAATATGTCTTAAATTTACATCGCTTTTGGAATGCATAAAATAAATATATTTATAATCTATATTTTTATCTTTTAAATATTTCACCATCATCATTTTGGCTCCAATATCGTATCCATTGTTTGGTATTTTTAATAAAGTAATGTATTCGTTTTTCTTATCCAAATATCCAATCGTATATGTAACTATAATATGAAAATATTTAGATAAATCATATATATAATCTTTATAAATAGTGGTAAATTGAGAAATATCATAACAATGTAAATGCGCAAACAATGATTTAGAATATAATTCAGATTTTTCGACCACATAATTCATAGGTTTTACGCGTACACAATTCAAATTTATTTTATGAAACAATAATTTGTATTTTTGTTCGTTGAAATAATTTAGAATCGTATTATTCATAACTTCGTGGAACTTGTCATTAATGTCTTTTACAATGGAATATTTTATTAGAATATTTTCTATCTTATTTGTGATTTCACTATAATCATTTTGTATTGGTTGTATAAATATTACGTTATCATTATACATATCATTACGGTTTAATTTAGGTAGTTCACTTATAATGGTTGTATTGTTTTGTAAACACTCGTTTATCCGTGTATTTTCAAGCAAACTATTGTTATAATAGGATATATTCAATACTATTTTACTTTTTTTAATCAATTCATTCAATGGTTCACCAAAGACTTTAGTAACAATTGTAATATTGAATTTCTTTTTTAACTCGTTTAATATTTTATTTCTACGCTCGTTTAGGGTTCCGTAAAATAAAATATCGATGGAATCTTTTGTGTAAATTGGAGGCGTAAAATTATGTACTTTAGGTTGAATCTGTATGTCGTAATATTTTAAATTATATGAATTGTAATCATACACATACATTGCGTTTTGAAATAGTTCTAAATATTTATGGATGTTTATATTTTCGATTAAATTCTCCAATTGAAAAATAACATATTTATTATCTGATAGTTTTGGGAAAATTATAGGGCTCAAACGAGTATAAGACAAAATAACTAAAATATGTTTTTTATATTTTTGATTTTTTATAAAAAATAATAATTCGTTTACATCCGTCATCATATGTGTCGCTATGTTATGTCCGTTAAAATAACTGTTTACATTCTTAGCTAAATTATATTGATATGGGTTGTAAAATATATCCATTACAATATTTTCTTTATATACATTTGACATTAAAATAAACTACATATTATATACACAAAATAAACGATTAATATATATATGTGCGAATATACCATAAACGAATTAGAAGTTTTTTTTTATTCTGAAATTAATGACCTTAGTCAAAATTATGGTTCTTATAGTGATTTAGCAAACAAAACACAAGAAGAATTATGGAGACACGCGAACGTATTTGGGTATAAAGAACAACGACAAATTTTTCAAGATTGTTCATACAACGATGCCTTTTATTGTAATTATTTACAGACAAATAGGGATATTGTTTTACAAGAAGACCCTTTTTTCAATTGGATAGTGTATGCGCAAAATTATAGCTTGTATTCAAATAGTGAATATTATGCTTTAATAGACTTTATAAATCGTAAAGAATTAACTACTTCTTGTGGGTCGTCTATATCGTTGGGTAGTTCCATTACGCATATAGCATCATTTCGGAAACCCAAGTTATGTTCTAGGGTCTTTTCCTTTTCATTATGGTTCTGGACAAGAGTCTAGTGCCAATTTTGGAATGGTAATACCATTCCGGTCAAAACTATTACGCGGGCATTTCTTGTATCATTATAGTAGTTCTGAACCATCCTTAGAAGATTTTTCTTTCAATACAACCAATACAACGATTAAACTTGAATTGTACATAGATGGTTCTATGTCGAATTATTATATAGAAGAAACATTTGACGCTACGAAGTCGATGACAATCGGATTGATAAAAGAAACAGATATATCTAATATAGGATGTATTATAAACAAGACTACGCCAATCATAGAAGAAAATTCTATTTTATCTTGGTATTGTTCTGAATTAAGGTCATTTATAAATGTAGACTATACAAATAAGCCATACAATCCTTCTAGAAATAGGTTTGTGTTGGTTTTAGAACCGATTTAATATTGTTTTATATAAATGAATTCGATCGAACAACTAAAGCTATATTTTATAGACGAATTTAATTCAGATACATCCGATGTATTGAAATATGGCGGGTATGCGGATTTATCCGGAACGCCTGTGGAATCATTGTGGATGCATGCTACGAATTATGGTTATAAAGAACAACGAAAAATATTTTATGATTGTTGTTATAATAATTTGTTTTATGAATATTATTTGAAAGATTATAGAGACCTTGTATTGAAACATAATCCAGTCTTTAATTGGACCTTATACGATTGTGAGCTAAACATAAAAAGTGAATATTATGTTTTATTGGATTATATTTCGAAATATAATTTAGTTTTTTCTAGTTTTTCTGATATTACGTATAAACCTCCATATTATTCGATTATTGCGGAATGCGCGTCTTATGATTATGAAAAATTTCCTTTTGCTTACGCGGCGGCACAATGGTCCACGTCCACGTTTGGTATAATCATACCTTGTAAATCTACATTAAAACGTGGCTATTTTATGTATTTTTATGATACAATTGAGAATTATTTTAGTGATGAATATGATTTTAACGAAGATAAAGTAAACATAAAATTGGATTTATTTATAAACGGGGTTAAAAGTGATTATTATGTAGAAGAAACTATTGACCCATCACTGAATACATTAGGGTTTTTATTTAAAAAAAAAACAACCAATAATAATTACATTGTAGTCGATTATGATGAAATTATATTCGAAGAAAATACAGTTATTACATGGTATTGTTCTGATTTGTTGTCTAAAAATTTAAACGATAAATATACAAACTATCCGTTTAATCCTTCACGCAATCGTTTTATTATGATTTTAGAACCTTACGATAATATTTCTGAAATTTTAGACACAAAACAAAATGTTCTTATTCCAGGAAATAATATAAGTATCGATGAAAATAATGTAATTTCTTCAACAAGTGGAGGAGGGGTTTCAAATATTACACAAGAAGATTTAGACATAAAACAAAATATTCTTATTCCAGGAAATAATATAACGATCACTAATAACATAATTTCTTCAATTGGTGTACAAGGACCACAAGGACCGCAAGGTATTTCTGGTGAAGTTACATTAACACAATTAAACACAAAACAAAATATATTAACTACCGATAGTGACGTTAGCATAAATAATGTAACTCTTGAAAACGACCTGCGCGTAAAAGGCGACTTAACGTTAGACGGGTCGTTTAATATAAATGATGGAGAATTGACCATACCAAAAACGGACGGATTACAGAGCGCGTTAGACACAAAGCAACCTTTCATCACGGAAACAACCGATTTATCTGTAAATTCATTAAATGTAAATAACTTACTAACTGGTTCAACTAGCGGGATAAATGCGAGTTTTGATAATATTAATGTAAACAATATAGTTCCTACACAAATAAACGGATTACAAGCAATTTTTACGATTGCTATTGCGCGGGTTAATTTTAATGGTGTTGCGGACAGACAAGTGAATTGTACAACACAGTTAATTAGTACGGGTAAATACAGAATAACGTTTAACACGTCAAGACCAGACAATTTATATATAGTCCAGCTTACGTTATTTGAAAGCGTGAATAACCTCGACGACCTAATTATTACGATAGATGATAATGTTTCACAAACAAACACATCGTTTGATTATACGATTCGTGAAGGTAATGGAAATAACTCCGGAGAATTAAGAAATAGAGGACATTATGTAGCAGTGTTTGATGTTTAAATAATATATACACTATAAATATGTATTACTAAATTTCATAATCTTTATTGTGTTTAAAACATTCATTATTTATATAATACATTAAAGTATTCACGCGAAGTATGACCTCTTTTACATAATTGAAAATAACACAGACAAATATTTGTATTAAATATAACGAATCTCACTTTAGTACAAAAATAAAATAATAATGTTATTACTAGAGAAACAGCCGTTTATATCATTTTATAATTTTATTATACAAATACATATCATTAAATTTATAATATTTTATTTTTTTAAATTTATAATATTATATAAATTTATAATGTCGGGTATAAAAAGAACAAATAACGCGCGTTCAAAACAAAATGAATACAATCTCAAAGGAGTGACTTTTCGGCGGTTACAGACGAAACGGTTGTGGATAACAGCTTGAATTTGGTAGGAGAACTAAATGTACAAGGGTCAGTCAATGTAATCAGCGATGTAAACTTGAATGAAACGTTAAGCGTCGGTGGTCGCGTAGATGTAGCCAGTGACGTGAGCTTGAACGCATCGCTCGGCGTGGTTGGGGATGTAGACGTTCAAGGTGATGTAAACTTGAATGAAACGTTAAGCGTCGGTGGTCGCGTAGATGTAGCCAGTGACGTGAGCTTGAACGCATCGCTCGGCGTGGTTGGGGATGTAGACGTTCAAGGTGATGTAACTTTGAATGATACTTTAAGTGTAGGTGGTCGCGTAGATGTAGTCAGTGACGTGAGCTTGAACGCATCGCTCGGCGTGGTTGGGGATGTAGACGTTCAAGGTGATGTAACTTTGAATGATACTTTAAGTGTAGGTGGTCGCGTAGATGTAGCCAGTGACGTGAGCTTGAACGCATCGCTCGGCGTGGTTGGGGATGTAGACGTTCAAGGTGATGTAAACTTGAATGAAACGTTAAGCGTCGGTGGTCGCGTAGATGTAGCCAGTGACGTGAGCTTGAACGCATCGCTCGGCGTGGTTGGGGATGTAGACGTTCAAGGTGATGTAAATTTGAATGAAACGTTAAGTGTAGGTGGTCGCGTAGATGTAGCCAGTGACGTGAGCTTGAACGCATCGCTCGGCGTGGTTGGGGATGTAGACGTTCAAGGTGATGTAACTTTGAATGATACTTTAAGTGTAGGTGGTCGCGTAGATGTAGCCAGTGACGTGAGCTTGAACGCATCGCTCGGCGTGGTTGGGGATGTAGACGTTCAAGGTGATGTAAATTTGAATGATACTTTAAGTGTAGGTGGTCGCGTAGATGTAGTCAGTGACGTGAGCTTGAACGCATCGCTCGGCGTGGTTGGGGATGTAGACGTTCAAGGTGATGTAACTTTGAATGATACTTTAAGTGTAGGTGGTCGCGTAGATGTAGTCAGTGACGTGAGCTTGAACGCATCGCTCGGCGTGGTTGGGGATGTAGACGTTCAAGGTGATGTAACTTTGAATGATACTTAAGTGTAGGTGGTCGCGTAGATGTGGTTGGAGATATCAGTTTAAATTCATCTTTACACGTTTCGAAGAGCTTAGAAGTAGATGGTATTTCTACTTTTCTCGGAACAGTGAATATCGATGGGTCTTTGAATGTATCCGAGTCTTCTTTCACGTACACCAAGACCACTATCAATAGCGTGAACTTGGATGTAAGTGATAATATAATAAAAATAAATGTGAAAGACGTCGAAGAAAATCAAACAACCAACTTGCCTTCGGGTATTATGGTTCAAGATATAAGCGAAAATATTTATTTTGGTTACAGTGGTAGAAAAGATGGACAAGAACATTCCGATAAATTCGTCATTACAAAAACCGATTACGATGAAAGTTTACAATCGGATATTTCTCTTTCGTACGATAAGTCGATTGATGTTTTTTTGAATGGTTCATTAGATGTGAGTGGAAATGTAGTCATTGCGGGGTCTCTTGAAGCACAGTCGATGGTTGGGTTCGAATATCAAGTCGTGGGAGAAACAAACGACTTAATCCAAGGAGAATACCCATTTGCGTATGGGGCAGGTGCTTACGACCAAGATGGTCATTTTGGTTATCCAATTATGATACAAAGTAAAATAGTAAAAGTTGGATTGTTATTGAGTGACTTGTCTATGTCAACATCCCCTTATGATGCCAGTATTAACAACGTTGATTTTGATATCAATGGTACAACTGTATCGTTTACTTGGGAAGAAGATTTAAGTGGATATTGTAAAAAAATAACGAATGTATATCCTACCAAAGTGGTCGATATTGCCTTTTCAGAAGGGGATAGTGTAAATATAGAATGTTCGAGTTTAGTACTCAATAATTTCCCAGATAGATACGATGTTACAGCAGTCGAGAAAGCAAGAATTATATTGAAGTTTATAACTACTTAATATCTAATTGTTTTGTCAAATAATCAATCGTTAATATTTTAATTTGTATTTTTGTCTCCAAATTTGAAATAATTTCTCTTTGTTGTTTTACAATCTCTTTTAATTCCATTACTTCTCTGTAATAATTGGATTTATTATGATTTAAACTTAAAATCCAATTATTGTGTTTTGCGGTTTTTATATGCGCGCTAAATTTAGCCCGACTATTGTATGTTTGGTTTTCTCTTGTAGCACAAGGACACTTAAAGCAAAACCCATTATAAAACGAAGGTATATAATCAACATAATCTCCTTTTTCATCCATATTTGGGCAATACGTATCAGGCGTAAGTGTTAAATCCATAGTTATTATATTCATAATATTTATTTACAATCAATTTTTATCCAATTGGAAAGAAATAAATCTTTCAAATCTTTTACCAAAGATTGTCCAAACCAAACCGACGGATAACAAACTATTTTATCATTGTGTTCATTCAAATAAGCGCCCCACCAACTAAATGAACTATTGGCAATAATATTATGATTACAACAACTCATATATATAAGTTGTTCCCAATCACATAATTCAAATCCTACACTTACAAACATACATTCTGTATAATCTTTGCGCAATTGTTGTATTATATGTTCTACGTGTTCTTTGTCTTCTTCTTCACAAAAATAATAAACATTCCGTTGTGTATAACTAAATTGTTTAAGGGCGTTTTTATAATACATATAAGGTAATATCGGGTGACAATGTTGAATATGTTTATAATCCCCTAACCGAAAATGTATAGATATGGATTCTTTTAATTCTTCTTGAGATTTTCCTATTTTTTTTAGCAAAGTTGTTTTCATTTTTTCTATACCGATCATAGTGTTTATTTTTTCTTTATGTTCATCGAAATATTTATAACTTTGAAAATATCCATATAACATACAATCATTTGTTTTGGGTATTTCTTCATAAGTAAAGTCTTTTCACGGTATATTTTCATATTAGAAGAAAAAGAATGGATTAAAAAGGGACGCAAACGTAAAAAAAATGAATCCCAAAAAGTAAACCGATTGCCTAATTTTTGTACATTCAAAAAGTTAAATTTCATATGATGTTGTATAGCATACGATAAAGTTGTATATATTTCAAATAGTTGATTGCCTAAACCTCCCATAAGATGACAACTAATCATTATAGTTATGGATTGAAAAATAAGTATAATGATTATACGCATTACACATTATCGGATAGATCTGAAAATTCTATATTATTAGGAAAATATGTAGGTCTGTTTGTTTCAATGTGTTCTATATTTATGTTACTTTCTCTACTATTCACGGTCGAATCTTCTTCTTCATTTATTTGTTCGCCATGATTTACCAAATCAATATTTTTGAAATACGATTGTTCTATTTTCATAATATGAATTAAGTTTTTGTGCGACATTTTCAAATATTTTCTACGAATGTCTGGATAAATACTTGTTTCTAGTTTTTCTAAAGCGTCATTGTATTCAAATAATATTTCTTTATTTATATTGGTATGATTTCTACATTTATTTAAAGTATTGGTTAATAAAGACGACGATTGAATAAGTGTCTCCATTTGTTCAGGAAATTTTTTGAATTTGATAAGCGCGGATATAGACGCAATCACAGAAGATAACGCAATGGGTATCAAGGCAACAATATCATTATCCCATTTCATCTTTATTTTAATAGACTCAAACATACCATTCATTAAAGACAATACAATAATACATTTGTTCCAATCATCATTGTCTTTTTTAAGTTGTTCGTGTGCTAAACTTAACGCGTCTCTTTTTGCTTTTAAGTCGTTGATTACTTCTTTAATTGTTGATTTTTCCATATTATATAAATATAAATTAAAAATATCATTTTATAAAATACAATGAATGTGGATTATACGTTTATAATCAACTTGAAACACCGAAAAGATAGAAAAAAGAAAATGACAAAACAACTACAAAACGCACATATACATAAATACGAATTTTTCAAAGCGATACAACCTAGTCCCCAAGATATACAAAAATGGAATACCAAATTTCTGGAACCCATTCCGGATTGGTTTAAATTAACAGGTGGTGATGAAATGAAATACAAAATAGGGTCTTTAGGGTGTATGTTGAGTCATATAGAAGTCATTAAATTATCTTTAGAACGTAATTACGACCGAGTATTGATATTAGAAGACGATACCGAATTTGAATTGGGAGACAAACACGGATTCACTCATTTAAACGACGAAATAAATGACTTATCATTTGGGCTCTTTTATTTAGCAGGAAATCACCGTGGCTCTAAAATAGAAAAAGTAAAACATAATGTTCTTCGTGTTCAAGGAACGTATACTACAGGAAGCTATATTATAGATAAAAGTGCTATGTTATATATAGTTCAAGCAATCCAAGGATTTACACGAGAAGTCGATGTGTTTTATGCGAATGTTATACAGAAAATGTTCCCGTGTTATTGTATATATCCACATATGACAAAACAAGCCGAAGGATATAGCGATATTGTTCAAAAAAATGTGTCATATAATTTAAATCTTATCTGAAAAAATATGATTCGAATTTATATTCAATATATTTTCCTTATAAATAGGGTCTAAATAATATCCTATTGCGTGATCTTCAATATATTTTTGTTCGATATGCGTTTTCTTTGAAATTAAACATTCGACGGCTTGTTTTGATAAAAAATAAAATCGTCCGTTTGCGTATGTGGTTGCTTCTAATAAAAGACGTTCGGGTAAACAGTTGTGTACTTTCCAATATTGCGAATAATGGTCTTTATGTATAGTGACCATATGTCCACCATAATGAATACAAGGTTGTTTATGTTCTAATACATTTATAAAAACATTGAAGAAGTTTTCTTTTATAAGCATTTGGTCGTCGTCGGTTTTAAAAATATATTTGTATTGGAAATGTGTGTTTACACCTTTTAAAGTTGTAATTATTTTAGATGGAAGACTATTATAATCATCTAAAGTATTACAATAAATAATGTGTTCTTTCTCGTCTACAGAAATATCTTGTTTATTACATTTTTCTTTATTTCCAATAATATGATAATAATTCATATTGGGAGGTATGTTTTTTAGCCATGTATTTTTTTGTAGAAGTGCTTTGTTTCTATATTGTTCGCAATTTAATATTAAAAGTAAATAATCCATTATATGTAATTCTTATTTTTCATATTTAAATACATTTATCTTTATTTAATTAAATATGAAAGGATTTTATATAAATTTAGACCAACGTAAAGATAGGATGGATCACATAGAACTATTTAAAACTAAACCTATCCTATTTTTTTCAAATGTGGAAAGAATGAACGCATTTCAACATAAACGCGGTGATATTGGTTGTGGTTTGTCTCATATAAAATGTTAAAAACACTAAAAAAGGAAAATGAACCCTATTATATGATATTAGAAGATGATTTTCAAATATTGAATCCCGTCAATTTTGCAGAGTTTGAAACACAATTTGACAAAATAAAAAACTTAAATTGGGATGTGATTGTTTTGACGCCACGTGGAAACAAAACACAAAATAATTATTATGAACATTTTCATAGAATAAACAATCATCAAACCGCGTCTGGTTATATTGTGAAACATCATATGTTGGATATCCTGGACGACTTGTTTACAAATGGCGTGAGACAATTATTAAAAAACAACGACCCTAATATTTGGTCGATTGACCAAGTTTGGAAACCAAATCAAAACGAAAAAGTGTTTCTTTATTACAAGGATATTTTTGGGGGTCAAGTGCCAGGTTTCTCTGACATAGAAAAAAAAGTAGTAGATTATAATCCACGTTTTTTACAACAAACTTAAAAATTTTCTTTGGAATAACCAATTATAGCACACCCAATCCTTTTTCCTGCGTTGCCTGTTTTTAAACTTTCTTTATTGTTTCCTTGTCCACAATCATCTGGGTCAGCGTGGATAATTAAACCACGACCAAGTATATTCGATTTAGTCCCACGAAGTTTAATATGTGAATCATAAAACGTATATTTTGCTTCTCCTTTTGCGTTGGTTTTTATATTTCCTAAATCACCAACGTGTCTTATTTTACTATGTGGACCTCCGTGGTGATTATGATATGGGTTAAAATGTGCGCACATAGAATCGCATGTATCGGTCAAATCACCTGCTTCGTGAACGTGAAATCCGTGTAAAGCATTTTTATCGAGACCACTAAGAAATAATTCTATTTTCACTTCATTGTTTTCTTCTGTAAATTTTACAATTCCATAAGTATCAAATACCGCAATTGCCTTTATCATTATTATTATATTATATAATAATATATGTCTTTTAATTGTATATTTGTATGCGTATTTAATAATGAAAAATATGTAGATATGGTTTTCATTCTTTTAGAAAGTATTTTTATCTATGGTAATTTAGATGAAAATACAGATATATTACTTTATACAACTACACCATTTATGAATAAGATTAAAGAAAGTCATTTATATAATGATAAAATAAAATTTGAAATAAATGATACGTATAATAATCTCGATAAAGCATGTAAAGCAAGGTTGGATTTATTTAATTTACCTTCTATAAAAAATTATAATAAAATGCTTTATTTAGATACTGATATTATTATAAAAGATGATATGAATAAAGTTTTTGATGTTTGTACAGAAGATATTTTATATGTATTAGAAGAAGGTACTATAGATTCAAAGACAAATTTTTGGGGAAAATCATTATTTGGAAATGAAATTAATAATTATGTTGATAAATCTGCATTTACAAGTGGTATATTATTATTCAATAATTGTGAAAAAATGAAAGAGTTATTTAATAAAATAAATGTACATATTATCAATAATCATCATTTTTTCCACGACCAACCACATATAGTTTATAATGCTTTTAAATATAACTTATATAATAATAAAAAATTAAAAGAATTTGTGGTAAATCGCGCTAATACAGATATTAATATTCATAGTGATAAAGTGGTGCATCATTTCTGTGGTGGTCCAGGTAATGCTAGTGAAAAAATAATAAAGATGACTAATTTTTTCAATAATATGAAGGATTTTACAATAAATAATAATATAAATAAAGCAAAATCATATATTGATAAATATTTATTACCAATGATACATAATTCACACGAAAAATTAGAAGGAAATATTTTTATGTTACATAATACTTTGAAATATAGCGATATGTTTTTAAATAAACAAAAAAACATAAGCAATTTAGTATTAAATAAGAATATTAAAAAGGTTATGGAAATAGGTTTTAATTCTGGATTTTCTACTTTATTAATGCTTTTGAGTAATCCGAATATACATATATCTTGTTTTGATTTAGGAGAACATAAATATACATTACCCTGTTATAAACAATTAAAAGAAACATTCGGAAATAGGATCGTTCTAACTATTGGAGACAGCACAAAAACATTAGAACATGTAAATGATAATTATGATTTGATACATATAGACGGAGGGCATTCTAGTCAAGTAGCAAATAGCGATATTACAAATTCGTACAGATTATCTAAGCAAGGTACTATATTAATTATGGACGATTATGATTTTCCTAATTTACATTCTTTGTGGGATAGTTATATTCTGAATTATAATTTGAAAAAATTACATATAAATGTATATAATTCACCTCACCACGATGTAAAATTTGTATATAAAAATAATATTATTGATTTAGTTCCAACCACCAAGTAGACCACGCCAGTTTGAATCTCAAATCGGTTTCATAAAAAGACGTCAAGACGATTTGTTCATACATCATCTCCAACGCTTTTTTTAATTCAATACTTTCGATTTGTTGTGGTGTCCAATGAGGTGATGGTATAATATGTTTTACATAAACGACCCCATCATTATATTGACATACTACAATAAAAATGACATCTTTATTTTTATAAAGAGATGGTGGCATCCACGCCAAATAATAATCGTTTGCTTCTCTATTTTCTTGAATATAACCTTCTAATTGATTTATTTTTTTAACAATAGGTTCGTGATGAATAAACAAATGATTGTTTGGTTTTACATAATCGTTTAATATATGGTCTAACCATCGTCTACTAAGAAACGACGCTTGCGAAGGACCAATCCTTATTAAGTCTTTTTTTGGGTTCACTGAAGGCGTATATTTGTTCAATAAGGCACATATAAACAATGAAATGAGCTTCATTATTATGTATAATAATAAACATATTTTTAATACATAATAATATTAAGTATATTTTTGAACAATTTGTCTCATAATAGGTTCTACAAAAAATTGTATTTCTTTTAAGGCTAAATCGTATTCTTCGTGGGTTATATTTTCCATATAACAAAGTTGTTCCGCGCGTTCAAATTTTTCCATCAGTTTAGAATATGTTGGAAAATCGGGTACCAAGCGTTCTATTGAATATTTAATTTGATTGTCATATAAAGTGGATTTGTGTTCACGAATATAATTGATGTAGTCTATTTTCTTTTTTTGTTGATTATACCATAGTTCGTCGTTTTCTTTATCGTTGTTCTCCATATTTTTGTTAGAAACCATACATATAAATAGTGGTTTATTGTCTAACATAATATAACATTTGTCTCCACGGAGACAATAACTTAGGTCCCAGACTTCTTGATACGGCAACGTTACTGTTCCTAATAGTATATTTTTGCTACACTCATAATAAGGACCTTGATATATATGTAATTCATAAGATTCTTTAATAAGTGGTTTTATTGTATTAGGGAGTGTTTGAAAAACACCGTCTAAATCAAAACCAATTGGGTCCATTATAGGAGACCCTTAAAAATCAAAAGCAGAATCAAACGCGTCTTCTTTGCCCGACTTTTCAGCCAAAGAATATTCCGACACACGTGATTCAAAGAAATTGGTTTTTTGTTCCAAACTAATCAATTCCATAAAATCAAATGGATTGTTGGTTCTATATATTTCTTCACAGCCCAATTGTATCATCAACCTATCCGCGACATATTCAATGTATTGCGTCATCAAGTCCGAATTCATACCGATCAATCTACAAGGCAATGATTCTACAATAAATTCTTTTTCAATGACGACCGCTTCTTCTATAATTTCACGGATTTTCTTTTTATTGATTTTTTTCTCTAATTTATGAAATAAATGTACCGCAAATTCAGTATGTAATGCTTCGTCGCGAGAAATCAATTCATTCGAAAACGTTAATCCGGGCATAATACCCCGCTTTTTCAACCAATAAATCGAGCAAAACGCTCCAGAGAAAAAGATACCTTCTACACACGCAAATGCAACCAATCTTGTTGAAAAATTAGATTTTTTGTCATTGATCCATTTCATAGCCCATTTTCCTTTTTTTTCAATACATGGAAAATGTTCTAAAGAATGAAACAATTTATTTTTTTCATTTTCATCTTTAATGTAAGAATCAATCAATAAACTATAGGTCTCAGAATGGATGTTTTCCATTGCGATTTGAAACCCATAAAAGGCTCTTGCTTCCGACAACTGAACCTCATTCATAAACCGTAGACCTAAATTTTCTAAAACAATACCATCACTTGACGCAAAAAATGCCAAAATCATTTTGATATAATATTGTTCTTCAGGTTGTAATTTATTCCAATGATTAAGGTCCTTTGATGTATCAATCTCTTCCGCACGCCAAAAGCAATCCACTTGCTTTTTATACATTTTCCATATGGCTTCATCTACAATAGGAAACATCACAAAACGGTTGTCGTCTTCGGTCAAAAGTGGTTCATTGATTTTCTTGGACATCTTAAATATATTATAGTATTATATTTATTTTGTTTTCATATAATACTATGGAAATGTCAATTGAGGACTATCGCCGTGAAAAAGAAATATGTCTAAAAAAGATGAATCAATATGAATTAAAAAAAGACCCTACGTTTTTACATCCATTGTTAAAATTAAAAAAATATTTAGAACATAAGCAAGAATATGAGAAAGACAAAGAAATTATTGAAAAATATTTAATCATTATATAATGAAAAATGTACTTTCTTTATATGTATTATTATTCATCACATTGTGCGTAATATATTATTTTATGATTACAAAAGACAATATAAACTTAATGATATTTATAATTATTTTATTTTTATTGAGACTTTATACGCCTAATATGAATATTGTATTATTACTTTCTTTAGGAACTATATTTCTCATAAATAGTTTACCTACAAATACGACCATTGAATCCGAACTAAAAGAAGAACCTATACCGACAACAGAATTTTATGAAATAAAACCAAAGATTGTTTTAGATACAACTCAGTGGAATGAAGACATACGAGACATCATTTATAATTGGAATAAATCCGTTCCGTCTATTGATTTATCATAATCAATATAACGAGAAAAAGAGTAAATATATATTGGAGACTTACTATTCCAGAAAAGACTCCTTCGTAATATACAAAATATTTCTGCCATTGATTTACGCATTCACAATAAGTTTTTACCGAATTATAAAAATGATATACATTATAGGTCATATAACTATGTATAAATAATATCAAACACAACGACGCCAATAGCCATACATTCTCTGTAAGAGACGTTTTATTTGATTTACCACCTTTTTGTATTTTATTATAAAATAAAAACATAAATAATAACAAAGAAACTAAATCTAATAACAAATAAAATTTCATATAATCTACATTTAGTTCTTTCTTTTTATTAGCAATAAAACACGGACACTGGCTTATTTCTTGTAAATAGTAATAAGTATACAATATAATAACAATCATAACGCATGATATAAGTGTAAACATAATCATTATATTATAAGAATATATTAATTAGTAAATTTGTCTATCCATTTCACCGCCTCTGTGATTTTTTTTAGACTTACCTTTGTTCATTTTGCGAGCCATGCGACGCTTGCGAAGGTTCATACTTTTATTTTTCATACTTTTATTCATACTTTTACGTTTCATACGTTTGCGACTTGGCTTTCTACGTTTGTATCCGCCTTGTTGCATAACCGCTTCTGAAGTTGCTCCTTTTTCTACTAGATCGTATTCCGTCATATATATATGTATAATATTATATTTTTATAAAACAGGGTTTTATAAAAGAAGAAACAACGCATTCATTCCTAAAATATTGGTTTGAATTTAAAAAAGTTTCTATATTATATTTTTTTTTAGAATAATAAGCATTTCTTTTTTTAGATTGATTGATAAATACGGCGTGCGGGTCTACAATATCAATGACCAAAGGGGTAGCGTGTTTACTACGCAAAATCCTTCCTACACTTTGACAAACGTCTGATTTTGGTGTTGCCATAAACAAAGTGGTTAATGTTTTTATATCTAGTCCTTCGGATGCCATTGCGTACGTCGCAATGATTATTTTTTTACTTTCACTTTCTTTTAATAAATGTTCTTTCATTCCGCCTAAATAAAACCCAACACTTGGTTCAAACAATTGGATACATTCGTATAATTCTTGAATGAGACATTTATTATGGGCTAAAATCATCATTTGTTGATTGGGATTTTGTTCAAACTCTTTTTTAACAATACGCACCAAAAAATCACTACGGGATTTACACGCACAAAGAGCGCTAATCATACAAGAATACAAAGGGTTACCCTTAAAATCTTTTTTTACATTATCGAACAAATCGTCATGGTCGTAATGAATTTTTTTCACATTTACATTGACACTTATATCTGTTTTTTCTTTGTGAATCACCGGTCCAATAAAATATTTGAATACTTTGGTCAGTCCATCTTTACGCGTCATGGTCCCACTTAATCCTAAATTATAATTACATACAATATTAATCATTATATTGGAAAATACTTCTGCACTCAAATGATGACATTCGTCGAATACACACAAACCGAATGAGTCCCATGTAGAACTCTCGTATAATTTGGACGAAAGACTTTGCAACATACCTAAAACAATATCTTTTCCTTCAATGTCTATATGGTCACCTTGGATTCTTCCTACTTTTGTTCCCGGCAAAAATTGCTCAATACGTTCCATCCATTGAGACATTAAAAAACTTTTATGGACGACGACCAATGTTTTTTTCTTTAATTTGCTAATAATATTTAATGCCATTACGGTTTTGCCTTTCCCTGGTTCTACGTCCAATAACCCTCCACCGCTTTTTCCTACATGATTTAAATATTTATCGATGATTTTATGTTGATAATCAAATAATTCGCCTTTGAATTCAATATCAATTTGTTCTCCTTCATTCAAAATATTTGTCTCATAAGGTCCATAATGTTCTGCGCCATAATATCTTGGTAAATATATTTTTGTTTTAGACTCCCTAAAAATAGGATAAGAATTACATTGGGTTAAATGAGTTGAATATGGTTTCACATTCAGATCATTACGTATATTATTTAGTTGTTTTGGTGTTAGTTTTTCTTTGTATAAAGAATAACCTTTTTTTCCTAAATAAGACATTTATATATAATATAAACTATGTTTAACTTTTAAAAAATATATTATAAATATAATGAAAAGAAAACAAAAAATGAACATGAACTTCTTCAAACCAGAACCTATTTTTACACTCGAAAACGGGATAGGACTTATTTTAGCTATATTGATTGTTTTTGATTTAAAAGTGGAAAAGAAACTATCTGCTTTACTTAATTCGCCATTAGGCATATTATGTTCTTTGTTGGTCGTTATTTTAATGTTTATTTTCTTAAATCCAATTGTAGGTATATTATTTTTAATTTATTTATATGATACCATACAAGCAAACGAGTTATCTACTATAATCAAAGACGCTAAAATGAAAGCTTATAATCCACCAAGACAAACCGAATTAGAAGAAAAAGTGATTCGAGACCGAGAACCAATCATTCACGAAGGCGAAAACAATAATATTACTTTTCAGCCATTTATACCTAAAGACATTACAATAAAACACATTTATTAACTATTCTTAAATTTACGAATAAGTAAAAATATAGAAAGCATAATTAGGAATAAAATCAAATACGTACCTACCATTTTCATATATTCATTCATTATTTCGGTAGGTTTTATAATATTCACATTCATTGCTTGGTTGGTTTCGTCGACAGGTTGACAATCGATAAATACTTTGTCGTCTATATAATCGGGTGTAATTTTAGAGACTTTTAAAGCAGGTTCTTCTGAAATACTAAGAGGTAGAGTTTGAGCTTCTTGACTGCGAGTATCGGTTAAATCATCCATTGGTTTTACTTTTAAAATCGAGCTTGTGTAAAGTATAACAACCGCATCTTTATCATTTATACCAATGGTTGGATAAGAATAATATGAATCTTCCAAAGAGATAAAATGGTTTAAATCGTTTAAAGACACCATTTCGTCACCTTTGTCAAACAATTCATTTATATTTGTATCTTCTTTGGATTCATTTAAAGGTATAGATATAAATATATATTTATTGAAATTTTTATTATAACATTCAATCAATAAAATATGAGTCTGGGTTGTTAGTTCATCGTCTATTAGGTCTTTTTGTTTTGTAATGTATAAACCCTGAAATGAATATTCGATGGTATCAAACAAAACATTAGATGTTTCATTTGGTACCGATACTTGTAAATATTTAGACCCTTGTAAATTTTCCGTTATATCATCGTTTTGTATTGGCTTCATATCGACCGACGCACTAAAGTTATATTTTAAAACAGAATCTTTGGTAGAATCATCCGACTGAAATTTATTTGGAAAAGTAGATAAACTAGACATATAATAATAAATTATATTATATGTACGATTATTTAAATTTTGTTTACTTATTTGGCGTTCCTCATAATCAAACCAATATGTTTGAATATGCTGATTTGATGGAAAAATATAAAGATAAAAATGCTGAAATGGAAAAAGAATTTTTAAACTCAGAAGCATTTTATGCCTATTTACTAGAAGAAATGGAGTCACTTATCTCTATCTCTACAAACCAACAAATTGTAATAAACAAACAAGTAAAAAAACTGAAAGAATTATTAAAGGATAACTCCTTTAATTTAATAACTTGATAAAATATTGCTTGGATACTTTACGATGACTTTTAAATTCTTTACAATAATTTTTATATAATTCATCTGGGTCGCCTTCTTTAGCAATATATGGCTCTAATTCCTTTTTTTTATCCCACAAGCTACACCCAATATGTTTCATATATTTATTTTCTAAACATATTATGTTAGGATAATAAAAATCAATCAAATCTTTGAATATAATATCGTTCATTTTACATTTATAAGTTTGACAAAATAAATCATATAATTCGGTCCACTCATATTCGTCATTTTGGTCTTCATAAATATATGTCTCCCAAAATGTTTTAAATGTTTCTACATAAGGAAGATGTAAACTATATACGTTTATAAACTTGTTTTGCTTATATGAAATGTGGTTTGAAATTAAATTATATAGCTCTTGGTTTTTTTGGAATACATTTATTTTACTTTCTTTCTCTAAATAAGATTTCCACAAAAACAACATATCTTTTTCGTCCATAATACATTCTTTCTTTTCAATGATATAATCGCTCATAAAAGAGTTTATCATATTTTCTTTTGTATTTTCTTGTATCCATAATACATCGTTTTTTAATTCACTTGGTAAATGGTTCAAATAAATTTCACTGGAACTGTAACGACAAGAATAATGAATCGATACACATATCATATTGACAAAAAAATCGTCTTGTAAATTAAAAAAACTCATATTCAAAGATTTCATTTTTAAAATTCTGGAAATATGACTATCGTGGTCACTATATTTGAACTTAAAATATTGAAAAATATTTATATTATGAAAATATAAGCTGATGTATTTATTGAGTTGCTGTAAAAACGATTTCATAAAAACAGGTACAAAATAAATACATTGGGTCTTTTTCATCATAATGTCTCCTATAATGGTCAAAAAATATTTAGAAAAATGTTTATCTTCAAATAAGTTTGGATGAAAAAACGACAATATCATTTGTAACGTACTCGATTCAGGTACACATTCGGTAATATTTTTTAATTTGATTTGTCTCTGTATTTTTTGTTGTATTACATTTTTACTATGGGTATCTAAAGAATATACAATACGGTGTTTACTCAAATAATTCAAAATAATATGTATAATTTCATTTTCATTCAACACTTTATACGAATATTCTTTATATTCGATGTATAATCCAGACGATGAAATGTAGTAATATTTATTTTCTTTAAAAAATAGGTCTATGATTTCGTTTGGTGGTTTGACTCTTTCTTTATAATCATCTATTATAAATGAAATATGATTATATAATACTTCATTTTCAAATTCACTATGTTTATCTATAAATTTAGATACTTTATCTATAATAAGTTGATTAAAAGACATATTTACTTATATAATTTTTAATATTTATATATTAAAATAATTATATATTAAATTGTATGTGCGACAAAATAAACACAAACATAGAAGACTACAATGAAGATGATTTATTTTCATTATTATCTTTAACAAAGGAAACTGCGTCAAAATCATTGATACAATCGCAAACACAACAATTAAAGGAACAATTTTTAGACACAGAGTTTCATATGTTTATGAATAAAGTATCGGATAAATTAGTATTATCGTTGAATAAACAGTGTGGTTATGAAACCAATATTATTAATTATGATACACAAGAAAATTTAAAACATAATATGAGTTTAATCAATCCAAATAATAACAAATATTATGAACGCAATATTGTAGAAAAGGTTTTAATTGTAGATACAAAATATAGAGACCATTTTACCGCAGAAAAATCCACTGATTTTACCATTACATTACCGAGTATCATAAAAAATGTAATTAGTATTCAATTGTCGGATATTGAATTTCCGAATACTTGGTATCCCTTCGACGAAGCAAAAGGTAACACTTTTTTTCATATGAAAAAATCGTCTCAAGAAACATGGACTCGTATTGACATATCATCACAAGCGTATTATTATGGAAATTTATTCTCTCGAATGAATAATAAAATAATTGAAAAAGACCTAAATATATCCTTTTCTTTGAATCTGGATTTTAACAATCCAGCCGGTTCTCCGGACGGGACGGCTACCATAAGTATTGATGCTAGCGGAGAAGACATAAATTATGATTTTGATTTTTTTTCGTTGGACCCGAATGAACAATTATATGAAGGCGGTGATTATGGGCTTTGTTCGCGATTTTTAGGGTGGAATTTAGGATTTCGAAATATTGAACCAATGTATTATAGTAAACAATCCAGTTATTTAAGTGAATCCACGATTGATTTAGGTGGTCCAAGATATATATATTTGGTGGTAGATGACCATAATAAATATATGAATGAAAGTTATATTCCTTTTTCTAAAAATATGTCTACCATCAAAGATACATTGAATATTTTCGCCAGAATATCATTACAAGGTTCCGCGTTTTCATTGTACAATTCCAATAGTTTTTCTGTGTTTTCAGATATTCGAAAATACAATGGATTGGTGGACTTGAGTCGTATGACCATAAAATTAACCGATGAATTTGGAAGCCCTTTAAATCTAAATAATAATGATTTTTCTTTCACGATTCGGATAAATACTGTTCAAACAACGTAAATAAATAAACATTGATATCATCGCGAAGATAATAATGTTGGAACGATGTTTTAATCTTATAATCTTTTTCCCACGGAATATATCCATTATGTAAGTGTAAACACATATATATGACAGAAATCAAGTCGTCTTTGTAGTTATATATGTACGGTGGTTCGTGACATACGTAACTACAATATTTTTTATTGCCAATCAAATGTCGCATTGGTCTTTCATTATAAAAAGTCGACAACCCAAAATCGATGATATAACTTTGATTTTTATCCACTAAAAAATTGTCTGGTTTTATGTCTCGATGTACCACATTCAATGCGTGTAATGATTTTATAATGTGTATTAGCGAATCAATGGTGTCTTTATATATAATAGACAAAGGACTTGATTTATAATCCATAATAATATATAGTTTCTCTTTTTCACGAATAATATTTTTTATGAAAGGACTATAACTATATTTTCGCTGTTTCAAATACATATATATCTTTATTTCATTTTCTAACAAAATCTTTGATACTTCATTGTAATGTGTTTTTATGACCACTTTGTGTTTTTTTATTTTGTGTATACCTTTAAATAATGTCGAAAACGTGCCATTTGTATCAAATGGTTCTACGTTATAATTGTACAACATACAAATATATCGTTATAATATTTATATAAAAATACAAAGTATTTTATATGTCCAAAAGTATGGTTGGGATTGCCGGTGGCGGAGGGTCCAATCAATCGGTTGTATTCAAATTAGAAGAATTAAGAAAAGATATTTTAACCATAATAAATAACAATAGCATAAATACTTTTTTGTTAGATATATCGGATTCTACGAACCAAATAAATGAAGACTTAAATATACAACTTGAAAATGTAAATAATATCGATAGTAGTTTTCAAATTATATATAGTGAAACTAATAATATATATGATATACTAGACAAAATATCCATCATTGATTTTTCAAACATAGACTTAGATAGTTTGGAGACAAGTTTAAATACATATGGCGCAAGTTTAAATATTTCCCAAATCGATAGTAGTTTACAGCAAATAGAAAACGCCATCGGTTTTTCTTTGGTCTATCAAGATTTAAACGATATTTCAAATACATTGAATACAACAAAACCAATTATAGATAATTATACAACATTGATTGCTAGTAACGTACAAAATATAGAAACTGAAAATGAAAAAGTCTTTCCGTACGATGGTATCTATCAAGATTTAAACGATATTTCAGATGCGTTGAATGTAACCCAACAAACTATAAATGCATATGGTATTTCTATACATAGTAATTTGGATAATTTAGAAGATATTTCAAAATCTTTGAATGAAACAACATCACTTGTTTTGGATTATAGTTTTGATATTTCAAATACGTTCGTTATAGATTATCCAAGTGATATTAGTGGCCATATATATAACTTAGATTTTTCTTTGAATATAATAAAACAAATCATTGTTGACATAAGCGACAATATCATTAGCGATCCGCAAATAGATAGTTCGCTGAGCACAATATACACTATGTTGGACAATATATTATTTTCAAATATATACAACCAATTGACATTAATAGACAATAATCATACTACCATAAAAGATAAAATTCAACATATAGATAGTTGTATGAATATTATGTCTCAAACTATAAATCCAAAGATAATACAACTCGAAGACATTTCCAATGATATCGATTTTATAGATGCTTGTTTTAATATTATGCGTCAAGCCATACATGACGAACTAATATCCGCAAGTGGGTCATTAGAACGCATAGATAATAGTATGTCTATTGTAAGAGTTACTATAAGTGGAGAACTATGGTCTATAAGTGAGAATATTGAATTCATCGATACTTCTTTGAATATTATGGAACAAACTATAAACGAAGAACTTGACTCTATTCGTGGAACATTGGAAAATATAAATACTTTTGTTGTAGACGAAGTTGGTTTTGTAAAACAAGACGTGTCGACCATTGGCAGCGACTTTAACGCCATTTCATACAACGAAGTTTTCCAATCCATAAATGATTTTGTTCAACATACAGATAATAGTTTGAATATATTGGTCGATGATATAAGTGGTTATGTTGTGAATATAAATAATAATGTAACCTATAATTTAGTCGCGTTAAATAATGTTGGTAATAATTTAGAAGTCAATGATGCGACAAGTATATTTGAAGATTTAGAAAGTATAAGTTTACGAGAATCACGACTTATAAATTTTATTAGCATTATAGATATGAATTCACGATAATATTATAAAAAAAATATTTAAACATATAAAATAGTTTTATATATGACTTCTTTTACATTGAGTCCTTTTCAAACACAAGCAATCCGTGGTATCAATGAAGAAAAACACGTTTTTATTACTGCCCATACGGGGTCAGGTAAAACGTTGCCGGCCGAATATGCGATCGAATATTTTACAAATAAAGGGAAAAAAATTATATATACAACACCGATTAAATCATTGAGCAATCAAAAATATTCGGATTTTTTAAAAAAATATAAACATCTTGAAATTGGACTATTAACAGGAGACAATAAACATAATCCATGTGCCAACGTATTGATTATGACCACTGAAATTTTATATAATAAATTATCCCAATATAATTTGAAGACCACGCCTCATTTAGACTTTGACCTAGATATAGAAAATGATTTAGGGTGTGTTATTTTTGATGAAGCACATTATATCAACGACGAAGACCGCGGGACTATTTGGGAACAATCTATGATGTTATTACCCAATCACGTACAAATGGTTATGTTATCTGCCACCGTTGGTAATGTAAACTATATTTCGGAATGGCTACAAGACATCAAACAAAAAGAAGTAGTAGTATGTGGGACATCGCAACGTGTGGTTCCGTTGGAATATTACCAATATTTTACGGTGCCAGACAAAGACATCCAAGCATTTCAAGATAAATCCTCAAAAGAACTCTTGTACAAACATTATAATCAATTGCGTATGATCAATGACGAGAATCTTAAAACAAATAAAAAGGCATTGTCTTTGTTAAAATATAGTCATATTAACCGCAAATATGTGATCAATCAATTGTGTGATACATTGCGCGAAAAAGAAATGTTTCCGGCGTTGTTTTTTGTATTTTCGCGAAAAAAAGTAGAAGAATATTCAAAACAATTGACCACCAATTTGTTTGATCTTTCCGAAAAAGATACTATGGTCGAACCCATTTGTAGACAATTGCTCGTGAGTCGCGTAAAAAATTGGAAAGAATATATTGTTTTACCTGAATATAAACAATATGTAAATTTACTCGAAAAGGGCATTGGTATTCATCACGCAGGTATGTTGCCCATTTTTAGAGAAATGATTGAAATATTATACGAACAAAAATACATTAAAGTATTATTTGCGACAGAGACATTTGCCGTAGGGTTAAATATGCCTACAAAAACGGTATGTTTTACGAGTTTACATAAACACGACGGGAATCATTTCAGACCATTACATAATCATGAATTCAAACAAATGTGTGGGCGTGCTGGACGTCGTAATATCGACAAAATTGGGTATGTTATTTTAATGACGAATTTATTTCAACCTATGGATTATTCTGATTATAAGCAATTATTATGTAGTAAAGAAACCAATATTAAATCTAAATTTAAAATGAATTATTCGTTTGTGTTGAAGCAAAGTTCGCGGTTTTCAAAAGACCAATGTATTGCTTATGTAAAAAAAAGTTTAATGTATAGAGACATACAAAACACGTTGAACCACATTGAAGAAAATATAAAAACATTAGAAACGAAAAAAACCGCGTGTCCCTATTTGTCTCTATGTCACGAATATCATCAGCTAAGTTTAAATAGAAAGAAAAATAGAAAGTTAATGAATAACTATGAAATCCAATATGACATTTTAAAATATTTGCCCAATTATTATAGTTTAAAAGAAATCGAGTCAAATATTCAAGAAGAATTGAATTATAAAGTATTCACAGAAACATTTGTTGACCAACAAATCAATACATTGTATGATGGATTGAGTAACGACGGATTTTTGGAGAATGATACATTAACACCAAAAGGTGAAATGGCATGTTTAATCAACGAGTTTCATTTGTTGGTGTTTACAGATTTATACGAACATACAAATGGGTTCAAGTATTTCACAAGTAGCGAATTATTAGCTTTATTGAGTTGCTTTTGTGATTTGAAAAGTGAGACAAATATACCAAAAGAAAATGATACGTTAATGTATATTCAGAATCGATTGAACTATTACGAACAACAAGAAAGTAAATTATATGGAAATACTAGTTATGTGCTTAACTATGCGATGTATGAATATATTCAACAATGGATGAACCATTGTGACGATGAGTCTTCGTGCTTACAATTTATGAGTGATTTTACACAAATGACTGATTTATCTATTGGTGATTTTGTAAAAGGGTGTTTGAAAATCATACATATAAGCAATGAACTTGCTAGCATTTGCGAATATACAAAAGACTATGAATGTTTAGAAAAAATAAAAACAGGCAAACAAAAAATCTTAAAGTTTATTATGAACAATCAGTCGTTGTATGTATAATTAATCTTAATTTTCTTTTCAAATATACTTCATCATTCAACAAAATCAATTTAAAATCATAATATTCCTTGGTCAACATATCTTTGGACATATAACTATATACAACATCTATATCATATAAATAAATTTTATAATGATATTCATCATTTTTAAACGTTTTTTCCAAACATTGCCCATGAAATATTTGATGTTGATGTTGTTCAAATATAGACAAAAGTTTACATGTATATTGTAGTTTTCTTATTTTTTTCATTTTTATATTGATATCTTCTAACATACACGATGTGTAAAGTGATTCGGCTTCGTGTGAAAAATCATATAAATCTTTACAAAGCAAATACATATTCATAACATCCACTATACGACGAATTGGAGACGTGGTATGACAATAAAGGTCATTGTTATTATAATCTTTATGATAAGGTTGTATTGTTTTATTATGGTCATTATGATGTTTATAAATACCTGTTTTTTTTGTTTGTAATATATTAGCACATTGTTGATTAAAATCAATCATTGTTTTTTGTATTAAATCGTGTGGAGTGTTTGTTTTACATAATATGTTTAACTTCTTATAATCTGTATGATTTAATAATTTATCAGAATCAAAATCATAATTTCTTGATATATGTGCTTTACACAATGAGAGTTCTTTTGAAACCACTACACCATCTTGATAAATAATGTCCATCACGAGACAAATGCGTGAATTACGTTCTTTTAAACTACATAATTCATTCAAATGTTTCGGCAACATAGATATTTTTTTATTGGGCAAATAAATCGATGACACTCGCTCGTTCAAATGTTCCCATAGAGACAAATAGTCCAATAGTATAGGTACATTGGAAATATAAATACTAACCACGTTGTCTTTGACTGATATTGCGTCGTCGTAGTGATTGGCGTGTATGGAGTCAATCGTAAAAATATGTCCTTTACGACTAGGCAATTTACATACATTCGAAATATGTTCTATGATATGGTCGTCGTTTTCTTTTAATTTGGATATGACGCATTTGTTAAATACTTGTATAGATGGAATATTTAATTCTTTACAACAAATTAAATATTCATATGTATTTTCCATAGATTCTACACGACCAATATTATGAATCAATATGCCGTGATGATGGTCATTTATGATTTCTTTAAACTTAAAAGTAATATAAATATGGACAATAGATTTATCAAAGTCGGATTGTTTGTTATAAGCAATAAAATGACGAGGTAATTCTTTATTGTCAGGAACACATAAATAAAGACGTTTATGTTTGTCTCCTCCGTAAGTTTTGGATAAGTCTAAGATTCCTGCTAAAATAGCCATAATATATTATGTGTTTTCTTTTTATATTTTTGCGTCATATCTTATAAATAATAATACAAAAATAATATTAATCAATCCGTATAATAAATAAGAACAATTCATTAAATTGACTTTATCCATATCATAATACGATAAATGTTTGTGTTTCAGCACATAAAACATAATGCTGAATACATACATCACAAGAGTAGTTTCACAAATTAATGTCCACCCACTTAGTCTGTCTAATTTTACTAAATCATAACTCCATACACCCCGCAAACAATAATTGATGTAAATGAATAATATAGAAGTAATAACAAAAATAAAACAATTGGTCGTTTCGTGAAAATCATAAGATTCTATATACATAAATTCACAAAATACCAAAAATATAATCATAAAATGGGAGAAAAAATTATAAAAAGACAATTGGTGTATTTTTAACTTTTGTTTTGGATACAAAAAATAAAAATATAAAACACTTATGGTCAATGCTAATGGGCCCACCATTTTAAAAAATTTCGTGGATTTATAATTGATCAAAGCCATTGAAAAATAACTAAACAATAAAAACAATGTATGGTGCGTGATTTGTGAAAAATACCAACACAACTTATCCATAAATGATTTATCGTGTATTGGTTTACCCTTATAGTCACCTTCATTTGGAAAAAAATCTGCTCCGTTATGTTTCGAATGAAACGTGGTGATTAAACTCAGTACAATAGTAATAAATAAGAAAATAGTACTAATTAAATAAAAAGGCGTTCTTTCGTTCATATGAAAAGAATATAATTTTTAATGTTGATTTAACCTAATAACAAAGCGGGGCCATTCAATATAGTGGAATATTGTATTTTTTCAACGACACATGGTGTTTTTGAATATAATACCAAGAGCCAAAAATTTGGTAAACATAATACATCATCTTTTTTAAAAGATACGTGTATAAAAAGACTATTTTCACGAATATAGTGATGTATTTTTTTGTTATATTCGAAGACATTTTTTTTATGCTTAAACAAGGATTTATATTTAGGGTGGATACATATGGCTCTACAAGAACCGTGCGTTATTTTATAGAAATTCCGGCATTCTAAATTTCGATGTAACTTCATATATTTTTGAAATGGGTAAATGTTATGACTTGGGAAAAACTTGACATTTGGTTCTAATATATCAATGGATTCATATATTTTATGTTGTATTGTTTTTGGTGGGTGTTCAGAAGTATTTAGTATGGTAGAACCATCAAAATAAAAAGGCGTCTTATAGGTAATTTGCGTACGAATATTTTCTTTGGTTATATCGTACAAACGATAAATTGAATTGTCTTTACTAATAGAAAAGTGTATCATAATATGAATATAAGTAAAAATCAACCAGAGGCATATAAATATTTTTATGAACATACAATCAATGTATAAAACTATTTATATTATTTTACGAAGATTTAACTTCAGGATTATTTAACTTGTCTACTTTTGTATTCAATTCCATATAAAAGGTCTGTAATTTTACCATAGTAGTTCTTATTTCAGTGATTTCTCCTAATAAAGACGTATATTTTTGTTTATAAAAATCAATATCATCTGAAGTAACCGGTGTCGCCTTTTCTTCTTTGATAGCTTGTACATCTTTCAATAAAACATTTATCTTTGTTTCGTGTTGTTTTAATACATCATTTGGGCTTAATAAAATTTTGGTCGGAGCATCATCTGGTTTAGGTTGTTCGTTTTGTCTTATAGGCGAAGAGACAACATTTTGGGGATTTGTTCGTCGACGTCTTGCCGCTGCTAAAGCGGCGGTTCCACTCATATAAGTAATTATTTATATTTGGATTATATTATTGACGCATTAAATCACTAAATCAGGACTATTGGTAATAATAATAAATATAAATATTCCGTAAAATATCCCGTAAAATATATTGCCCATTTTTGAAGTGGTTCCAGTCAACGTGTTTTTTAAGTTAGAGCCAAAAATAACGACTAAAATATTCATAATATAATTACGAATAAATGGTTCGTTGAATAAAATAAACATTAATGTCGCAATGATAACCGATTTATAAATATGGTTGTTTTGTCTTTCGTTGGGGGTAACGTCTACATTTGGATGGAAAGAAACCCGTTGTTGTTGAGGTAATTCTTTTATTTCTTTATCCAACGTATATGATGAAGACGAGTTCATTGCTTGTTCAGGCAATTCTGTATTTTGTGGTATATGATCTATAGGTAAATCAGCAATATTGCTTGTATGGGTTTCCATTAATTGTATGATTTATTTTAGTTTTCATTTTTTTACTTATAAATTGTACTAAATAATCTTTCTGCTTCTACATCGTACGAAATTCTCTCTCTGACTCTGCTTCTTCATTCTTACCAAATGTTTCTTCTTCATCATCATCTGCGTCCCAATCTTCAGGCGTGACGTTTTTTTTATAGAGATTCATGACAATGTCATATTCATCCTGGTCTACACTGGCGGATTTTACACCGGTGTATTCTTCTTGTGGTTTAGTTTGTTTCGTATTCCATTTCAATAAATCTAAACGATGCTCTAGAATATGTATGCTTAAATCTTTCAGTGAAATTGGACCACGAACTTCTTTTATTTTCGGAAAATGTATAGTCCGGTCGGCAAATTGGGAAGTTCGATTGGTTTTATAGATAAAATCCATAATATTTTTTTGCCAAATTTCTTTGTTCGATTTTTTGAATTTATGCTCTGGATTCTTAAGCATATGCATAATATTTCTCATATCATCTTGATTACCTAAAGATGAATTATCTAATGTTTGACTATAATTCCAGTAATTAAGCCCATTTAATTTATTGGTATCTATGAGGACTAGTTTGTTGGGATTTTTTCTATCTTTTAACTTTTCATTCAATGATTTTTCTTTTGCGTTTCTTAATAATTCTAAAACATGTTCGATTTGTTCATTTGGAGACAAAATAAATAATGATGTGATTTCATTGTTTAATTGTTTCAACGTTAAGGCACCGGCGTTTGGTTTCTTGTTCGTTCTATTATGCTGTTTCTTATGCGTTTTTGGTATTTTCTTATGAGTTTTTGGTTTCTTAGACTTTATTTTCTTAGTTGTTTTCATTATAATAGTATAATATTTTTCTTTGGATCGCATTTTGTTGTTTTTTCGGTCACTTTATAACATTTGTCTCCATTTTTCAAAATACGATTTTCATTTAGTTCAACTGCTTTAAACACGAGGCAACTTCGACTATCGCAACTCATTTTAAACAAACTGGCTAAACCAAGCCCCAACAATATAGATAAAAGTTTCATCCCCAAGGTAGATTTAAAGAATTTGATAATATTAAACATATATTATACTAATATTATCTTTGTGAAGGGATGCTTTGAATATCTCCATCGCTGGGACATTGAACGCTTTGTAATTCGTATTCAAAACATTCATCTGTTTTATCTTTATATTGATATTTATTTATATTTTCAGGAGTAGGATAAATATAAATGACTTTTTTATATTCTTCCGCCAAATATATGTATAACAAACCAATGGACAAACTGATTAAAAACAATTTCATATCTAAAAATTTGAATATCATATATAGTAGTATTATATTTTAGATATAAGATAATAAAAATGTTCGCCGTCATATGTTTTTTCTAAAATACTTAAATGGTCTTTCAACAAATCGTATTTTTTATCATAAATAACTTTGTATGTAGTATATTTTTCTAGATTGTTCTCACCTTCATTCATATTAAGTTTTTGTTCGGAGTCTAATTGTGTCCAAGTTTCTTTATATGTATTGGTGTCTTTGATTTTTTCTTTTTGAAGTATTGCTTTTTTCTTTTTTTCCATAGATTCCAATTCGATTGTTTTTGTTTCAAGTTCTTGGTCTTCTAAAAATTTAGAAGCGAATATACCTTCCATTAATATTTGCTTATTCAATTGTATTAATTCTTGATTCATCCTTACAAAATAAATATATTTTAATTTATGGGTATATTGGTTAGCGGTTGAGATTTCATATTTTGATATTTTCTTAAATTAGAAAGTATATAATTCTTTTTTTTATTTTCTTTTATGATTTGTTCTTGTATGTTTTGTTTACCTTTGTATTTTAGTCTTAATATAATAAATATAATCGAAACTAAAGATACAAACAATCCAATATTAAACATTAAGTTTTTATTTTTTTCACTGTTTTCTTTTATGATTCCTAATTGACCATTCAAAATATATTTAATAGAAGGTTCTACTAACGAAGGGTTCATAATATAAGTATAATGTATAAAATTTTATAATGTTATACTATAATGAATATTGCCATTATGTCTATCAATACGTATTTTATTTTTACTATACTTTTCTTTATTGTTAAATATTATGCTTACGATAAAAAAAAAACCACCATTACAGACAATAAGTCTTGGCTAATGGTATTTTTTGTGATTTCCTTTATTGTTATTTTTATACAAAATATATATTTTTCAAAAATGAGCGACGGCGAAGTCAAATGTCTTGTACAACCATTGAATGTATTTATATATACAGCAATCCCTATGTTTTTAGTTATGTTCCCCATTATGATTTTTTTGGAACTTATGAATTGGCATAGAATATTTTCAAACACATTTGGATTGATGCTAGCACCTAAAATTGACTTGGGAGAAAATCACACATCATCTGCTACATATTTCTATAACGACCCAAATATTTTACTACAAGAAATTGAACCCTCAAAGTTAAATACCATAACAACATTAAACAGCACACTAAATGAATTATTACCAAACGCTAATATCATTATAACTCAAGACCAACATACAAAAATATTAGAGCAATATAACATTAAAACCAGCGTTGGTTTTTTTGTGTGGTTACTATTAACGGGCATCATAACTTCGTTAATATCTGCAAATTCTATTCTTTTACAAGATTGTATTATTGAATAAATACATTGTTATATTTGATATGCAAAACATAAATAATGATAAAATATGAAAATATTGCCAATAAAATACTACATAACCATAACGGTAATATTGTAGTGTTACTATATCCTACACCAAAAGGTCGCGTGATGTTTAGTTCGTTGTCAAACATAATGTTAGGTTTCATATAAGAAATAAAAACATATAAGATTAAGTATAATAAAACAATGAGTGTAAAAGAATTTTTCATATCCATTAGTATATCTAAATAAATTATTCGTTGTCGTTGTCCATATATTCTTCGTATTCTGTAATTTCTTCTATTTGGTCCATAGGTTGTGGAACAGTATTTTCATCGTATGCTTCTGCTTTATATACATATACTTCTTTACCCACATTCCATTGACCAAGTTTATGTTGTTTCATCAAAAATTCTGCTTTGCGTTCGGACTCGTTCAAACTCTTAAACATATCGGTCATATCTTTCTTTTCTTTACGACGTTCTTTATCATTGTTATGTTCAATCTTATTGACATTTATATTCAAGTGTTGAATGATTGGTGTAATGGTTTTGTCTATTTTATATTTCATTACTTTAGTAGAATGCTTATATGCTTCACATAAGGCATATTTGTATAAAATACTTTGCTCTTTTAAACTATATTTATGTATATCTTCCGGAACTAAATCATACGTTTCTTTTGGGATGGTCAAATCTTCATATGTGTTTTGAATAGTCTGTTTTAATACTTGTATGTGTTTTTGATTTAGAATTCTTAATATTTTTTTTCTTAACGTAGCTTCTTTATACGTTTGAATATTTTCATTCATATGTGAAATCATCCATAAATCATCCCATATATTTTTGAATATACGATTGAAATATTTGACCCGACTTAGTTCATTTGATTTCATATTATCCAATAATTTATAAAGTTTGGATTTATTTATTTTTATCATATAATTATCTATTTCAGTTTTGTATTGTTTTATTTTTTCTTTACTTACAATGAATGTATGTTCTTCTTCTGTTTCTTTTACAATAGGCGCTTCTTTCCATTTACGTTTATTCAATAATTTTTTCTTTATCATAGAGTTCAACGAATCTTGGTCTAAGTCATCTGAATAATCTTCTTTTAATATTCGTTTTTTCTTTTCGTTTGAATATACTGGTTTAGTCAAAGGAAATTTATTGTCGTTTTTGGTAAAAGAACGGTAATATTGTAAATAAGTTTTAACTAAAGCATCTTTGATGGATAATATAGTAGAAACACTATCTGGTAAAACATAGACGCCGTCTTTTATGGAACTATAATTATTAAATATTTTATATTGTCCATTCATCAACTTTACATTGGGCTCAAAGTCATTTACGTATTCATGTATATTTTTTTGAAATTCAAAATATCTGTAATAATTATTTTTTATTTTTTTACTTGTAATTTTAGTTAATCTTGGTAAAAACAAATCCCATTTTTTGGTGGGTTTTTCTACAACACTGGGTTTATTTTTATTTGCGGATAATTTCAACCTTAAAGAAGGCGAATGTTTCAAACATACATCAATCAACATTATAAATTGGTCCTTTTTGAATAATTTTTTAGATTGCGTTAATGCTTTATGTACACATAAAATATAATCAATACCACTTGTTTCATTTACATTTTTGGAAGCAGGATAGCCACTAAACGACGTTTTACAAGAGAAAAAAGAAGACTTTATATTATCTGTGTTTATATTTGCTTGAATGAAAATAAATATAACGGCATATAAAATAATAATATTGATTTTGGCAAATTCTTTTTTTACTTTATTATATTCATCTGAAATATGGTTTAAATGTTCATAATGTACGCCAAGAGCACGTAATATAGTTTGTATATTTTTATCGGTTTCACTTAAATTTACAATACCTGATTCTTGTATAATATCTCGTGTTTTCATTTTAAATCCATCGCTTGTAAATCCTTCTTCGTCGTTAAAATTAATTTTCTTAATCGTATACCCGCTATATTTATCTACCCAATATTCGTCTTGTTGTTCGCCTTGGTCGTAACATATTTTCTCAATTGTTTCTTGATATAAGTCTAAATTGGAATAAGCCAACGTTTTCATAAACAAAGGCACTAATTTATTACCACTATCAATACAATATAACCATTGTGGGTCTAAACCCTCCATCGTATATATGTCACAAAAATGACGTATTAATTTCATTTTTTTTTCTAACTCATCTATTTGAAGTATTTTATCAAATAATGGCTGATGTGGCGAAGAAACTACACCATATGAGACATACAAATCGCTATAGGTTTTTTTTATATCATTGTATTTCTTGAAAAAAGTTTGATTGGATTTGTATATAAATGTAGAATGACGTATATTTTCTTCACGTGTACCAAAATGTGTTTTTCTTAATCCTTCGCGTTTGGTAATGTCATTTAATTGTTGATTCAGAGACTTGTTTATAGACAACGAGTCTTTCACTAATTCTTTTTCTACATAGGGTACCCAACTATTGTTCTGAAAAACATAAGGCTTTTGTTTGTCTTTCACGAAACACAACATTCCGGTCAATATAACATTTTCTTTATACCAAGCTTGAATAATAGCATCGTCTTTGTAAAATGTTTGTTGTGTCTTGTTAGACGAGTTTAAATATTTTTTTATTTCATTTTCGAATATTTTTTCATTTTTATAAGGTGTTGTATCTATTTTATTCCACAATAATGAAATCGAGGATAGTCCGGTCGCCAAGTCTCTGAATATGGGCAATATATCGGCGTCTTTTTCGTCTTCATTATTATATATTTTATCATATGTTTCTTCATTGGCTTCTTTATTTGCGTTTAATTGAGTCATAAGATTTTTTACATTCGTTTCTTTTAGAGCTGGATTGAATAAATCATAAAACAATAAAGTATGATTTTCATACAATGAACTCTGAAATAATTCACTATTACTATAAAATTCTTCTTTAAAAGGAAGAGTCAAAATAGAATTCATAAAAAAGGCATTTGTTTTGTATGTTTTTGGTGTATTTAACATAGGTAAACGTTTCAATGAATTATAATATTTAATGTTACTATGGACCAGTTTTTGTATAGCATTGTATTGACTTTGGTTCAATTCGTATAAGTGAAATAAAGATAATTTTCTTACATAATCGTAAATGTTGTATAATTTACTATCTATATAAGGTAATATGTTTTCCATATTAGGAATAATATCATCTAAAAAAGAATAAAATGGTTTATCTTTATGTAATATTTGATGGTCTTTGGTAAAAAGATATTCTTTAGACCCTAATACATAATTATCTTGTATATAAGATGTGGGTTCTATTTGGTTCAACAAACTATTCATTTTTGAACTACTTAACAAATTATTCAATGTGTATATACTTGGTATAATGACGCCATCCAACGGAACTTCTTCACTGGTTTGTAATGAATACATATCACCGTGATATATGTTTCTTTGCATTTCTTCATTTACATCTATTTTATGTAATATGACGTGAATGGGTTCCGACGTCTCGTGTAATGTTTGATTTTTTTCATAATCTACGTGTAAAGTTTCTAAATTGGTTTCATTCACTTGTAGCATTTCATTGTAATTTTTCTCATTGACATCATTGGATTCTAATAAAAAATGGGATTCAAACCTAGGTGGAAATGTGGTGTCTATGATTACCTTTAATTTATTCAAGTCACCACGTTTAGGTAAAATATCCGAATCTGGATAATAACGAATATTAGTATGTTCACTAATATAACTAAATAAACCATTACGAATGGAATCCAACATAGGATTCTTGTTTAATGATGTGAACATATAGTTGTTTTCTTGATTGTAATATTTTTGATTAATTTCAATATATCTAGCAATGATAGTATTGATTTCTTTCATTTGTGTATAATCTTTTAAGTCTGTATGTTTAGTCAATTCTTCTAATAATTCTTGAACTTGTTGCTCCATGGAATAATAATATGTTTCGTCTTTTTCTTCTTCTTGGATTGTTTCTGGACTATTTTCTATATTTACCTTTTCTTCGCCATCGTAAATATATTCTTTTTTGGTTTCGAGGGTTTGTATATCTTCTATATAGTCCGGTAAACCTTTATAATTGAATTGAAATATTTCAGTGGGTGAAGTGTCTTCGTTTGAAAAAGTGACGTGAATACTATCGTCTTTTATTTTAATGATTTTACCTTGACGTCTTTTATCTTTGTATTTTATTTCTATTAAACTGTTTAAATAAAGACGCTTTAATTCACATATTCCCCGTAGTTGTGGTTTATACACTATGCTATATTGATTGATTTGTTCATTTGGTATTTCGATTGTTTTAGTCGGTTCATCGCTTGGTATCATAATGATATTTGTATCTTCTATTCGATAAATAAAAAATAATTTTGAATAATCTGATTGCTTATGTTTAACTATAAATCCATATTCCATTATATAGTATATTTATTTATTTTTACTAAATACTTCTTTCACTTGTTGAATATCTTGTTTTATTTTTTCAAACACATCCAACAAAATTTGTTTTAATGTATCTTCGTCTTTCATTTCTTTCCATACCAATTGGACCAAAGAATGTTTGTCGTGTGGATGTTCTTTTTTGAAAGCCACAAATTTAAAATACTCTGATTTATGGTTATAAATATACTTTTCGATCAATTTGCCAAACGTGTAATCGTCTTTCTCCAATTGAAGAATCAACATTTTGTCGTTTTCAGAAATGGTTTTTTCATACATATGAATATTACCTTCTAATGGAATAATGGGGACATACGATTTAATATGTTCATCGATAATTTCTCGAGTCAATTTGTCCAATGTGTCTAACATTTTTTCACAAGCATAATATATAATTTCGGCATTACTATATACACCTATGGTTTCAATGACAAATGTAAAATGATTAGGAATAAATAGTCGTTGGGCGTCTAATAGTCTAAAATCTTCTTGTTTATCTGGTTCTATGGTATTGACCTTTTTCTCTACTAAATCACGATTTTCTGTATTGAAAAATAAACATTTAGATACCATATTCCAACAAGCATCTTCTTTTGCGCTTCCAATGGAAAACTGAATTTCTGCCATAAATTCTTCGGGAGGATCATTGTCGCTAATCCTTGGGTAAAGATAGCATATTGGAATAGGGTCTTCGTAAAATAGTTTTTTTTTCACAAGAACATCTTTTTTATATAAAAGAATATCATCGGTGGTCAATACTCTTTTTTCAGTAGTTTCATTTTTAACATGAATACGAAGACTATATTCTTGAATCAATTGTTTGAATGTTTCTCGTTTAGGTAGTAAAATAGGAATACAAGATAATCGGTGCTTGATATATTCGTTGTTGAATTTTGTATTATTTTTTTTGATTTGTATCAAATTTTCTTTATGCGGAAATCCGCGAATGACCAAAGAATCTATTTCAGTCAAAACAATGCGTCGTAGTCCATTGATAAGAGACACATCCGCATTTTCAAAATAACAAGTGAGAGTTTTAGGCGTTTCTTCGTAGTGAATGTTGAGCTCCATTTCTTATAGTTATATTATATTTATTATTAAATCAATTTTTAGGGTAAAATCACCATAATAAAAAATATAATATAATTAATGACTAAACACGAATTATATTACAGCAAATATTGTAAATATTCTACCATTATTTTAGATGAAATGAACAAACAAGGATTACACGAAAATTATGATTTTATTTGTATTGATACAAGAAAAATGGTAGACAATGTATATCATATTCAATTGTTAGATGGAAACACGAAAACATTGCCTCCGATGATCAATCGGGTTCCTATATTATTGTTAAAACCAAATTATGAAATATTAAGTGGTAATCAAATTTTAGACTATATAAAACCTCAATCAAAAACAATTGATGAAGAAAAAACATTATTAGTCAATGAACCTATGAATTTTTCATTAGGAAAAGACAATAGCGTATCAGGTGTCATGAGCGACTCTTATAGTTTTTTAGATATGTCTCCAGACGAATTATCTGCGAAAGGAAACGGTGGAGAGAGACAACTTTACAATTATTCTACTTTAAATGAAAGCGGGTCTATATCCACCCCAGCTTTAGAAGATAAAAAATCAAAAATAAATTATACATTGGACCAATTACAACAAAAAAGAAATGATGAAATTCATATAAATAAATAGCTTTATTTAAATATAATGTCTCAAGAAATGTTTAAAACATTTAATCAAGTTTATTTTGACTTTTTAACTTTCTTGAAAAAATATTCACATGACGATAAAACGTTTCAAACATTTTATAAAAAGAATTATCTTATTAAGCAAACCAATATTAAATTATTCATCAAAGGATGGTATGACAATGTCACCTGTAAATATTATGATTTAATTATGGGAGAAAATACAAAAGAATTTTTAGAACACGACTTTACGCAGGTGGTTACTTCTGATAATAGCAATACTATTTTGAAATACATACATATATTTCAAACCAAAAACATGGATGTAAGCATTATAGAAGAATTTATGGGATTTATTAAACATTTAACAAAAATAAGTTATATGTATTTTAAATAAATTATATTTAAACAAATATATTTATCATTAACAATGGAAGGGTTTTTGACTATTGTAAATGATTTAAAAAACGATTTAAGAATCACTTTTCCAGAATTAACTGAGACATTGAATGATTTATCAGATAATATTGTATACGATCATTGTGTAAGCGCGATCCCTCCTTTATTTTTAGATATTTTATACGAAAAAGAAGAATTGTTTGATGAACCACGTTATTTATTACCAAACATTGATTTTTCGCTTTTAATGAAAGATGAAACGTTAAGCCCCAAAACAAGAACGACTTTATGGAAATATTTACAACTAATATTATTTTATACCATAGAAAAAACCCCGTTTGAACAAGAAAATTCCGTAAATGAAAAAATGGAAAAAACAATGGAAGAAATGCGAAATATGTTTAATGAAAGCGATATATCCAATACATTTCAAAATATGTTCAAAGATATATCCAATGATGATTATTTGAATTCGAACAATATGAAAGATTATATGGACACTATGATGAATGGTAAAATTGGTTCTATTGCGAAAGAAATCGCAAATGAGACAGCACAAGAATCCAATACGAATCCCGAAGACTTTATGAAAGAAATGATGAGCAATCCGCAAAAAATAATGGGATTGGTTCAATCGATTGGTTCTAAATTAGAGACAAAATTAAAATCAAGCGAAGTAGACCAAGAAGATATGATGAAAGAATCGATGCAAATGATGGAACAAATGAAAAATATGCCTGGTTTAAAAGAAATGATGAGTAAAATGGGGTTAAATGATAAAAAAATGGATTTTAAATCGATGTCGCAAAAAATGGATCAACTTTCCAAACAAGAAGCCACCAAAGAAAGGATGCGTAAAAAAATGGAACAAAAAGAAAAAGAAAAAGCCGAAACAAATGCTTCTTTAGAAAAAAACTCAGATGGCGACTTCGTGTTTAAAACCCCCGGACAACCTCCAAAAAAATCCAATCGTAAAAAGAATAAGAAATCAAAAAAAGAATAATAAATATATATAAGAATGTCTTTTTGGATAGAAGACCCCGCTGTATTATTTCATTCTGACCATATCACAGAAATAATACCAAGCACACCTTTACAACAACCTACAAACTTAAACGCTTTGTCTCGATTGATTATTTTATTTAGTCTTTTGTTATATGTTATTAGTAAACGATATTTATTTTTACTATTAGGAATTATTCTTTTGGGGTTTGTTGTATTATATAGAAAAGAAGGATATACCAATATAAATTTAGAAGGTCCGACATATTCCAATATTAATAAGTATTTATCCGATATAAATCCATTGGGAAACACGTTAATGAATGAATATAAATATGACCCTAACAAAGAAGATAGTGTCTCTAAAACAATGTTAGAAGCAAATAGTTCTTATGGAAAAACGGCTTCATATGAAACAAACTATAATAACGATACCGAAAAAAAAATTAATGATAAAACCAAAGAATTTATTTATAAAAATAACGAAAACAATAGCAATATCAAAGATTTATTTGAAGATAGTGTAGACAATATGGAATTTGAACATCAAATGAGGCAATTTCATACAACGCCCAATACAACTATACCAAATGACCAATCTAGTTTTTTGAATTATTGTTATGGTATTTTACCATCGGATAAATCTGTAATTTCACATTAAAAAAATATTATATTATATAAATTATGACACAAATGGTAGATTTTGCGTTTAACCAGTTGTCTCGTATTGGCCAAGATGAAGCGACGCATACACAAGAAAATATAATGAATTCAAATATGTCTAATTATACCATATATAATCCTTATTCAAACAATTGTTTAGGAGGTCTAGACGTTGCTGTGAAACAACCCAATGTATTTGTAAACAAATCGACACACCAATTGGGGCCACTTGGTTGTAATGTAAATGACAATAGTTTATTGAAAAAGAGTATATTAACCAACCCAAATGTAAAACTTACATTACACGAACGTCCTTATAAAACAGTTCCTTTTTTAGGAAAAGGCAACGTAGATGTATATCAAGAAAATAAATTAAGACTAGGAGACACATTTAAAGAAAAAAAAAGTGTATCTCAATTTAATGAACAAACGTTTTTTGATGTTGAAAAATATCCTATGCATTCTAATATTAAGAAAAAAATGAATCAATCTAAAATAGAAAGCGACGCAGAACCTTCGTGGGTACGCGGAGGCACAGATACACGCTTGTTATATCAAAATGTAGATTATTGTAAAAAATAATCATATAGTATAATATGGCTTCTACAAGTAATAAAAATCAGGTCTCAGACTACAATGTTAAAAAAAAGGAAAGTCTTCATATGAATAAACGCATGTTAGATAGTAATTATGGTGTTCATAAAGAAACGAATTTTATGGAATTAGGGTCTATTCCTATTTTCCGTGGAAATCAATTAGACAATAATCATATTGATGTAGAAAGTATGTTGCGCGGTATTCGTTCCACCAATTTGGAAGGACCTTCTTTTAGGGCGTCCCCTGAAAAAAAAACATTAGACCATAAATCTTGGTTTGAAAGACCCCATATTGTGTATCCAGAGCCATACGAACACTCGTTGACCCAACGCCCAAACTATTTGAATTAGATTATATATATTCTATTAATATATATAATAATGGCATTCACTCGATTTTCAAACGACGTGGGTGTTCAAGAAAAAAGATTAGAAGAATCTGTTTTTTCTGGTATTTACGCATTGAATACACCCGGTAATGGAATGAATAATCCATACATAGATGATGTACACATACGTTTACAAAAATGGGGAGGTAATTTATACGAAAAATCCACCAATATTGAAAGTGAATTACGTACTATGCACATAAAACCTGACCGAGATTATAAAATACATCCTGAAAAACAGCATTATAAAAAGTCTTATCCTTCCAAACATTTTTCGGTGGACGAAACACGTGCGACTTTACCTGCTTGGAAATTTCGTAATCATGAACAAACCATTGAATATGACCATTTACATAAAGACCCACAAACCAATATATTTATTCCTTTTCAGCATAATTTAAATACTAGAACATTAGAAAAAGATTATTACAATAAAAATAAAAAATAAACTATATTATAATGACCGAGCTTGTAGTAGCGACTATGTTATTAGGCGGTGCCTATTTAGTATCCAATAAAAAGAAAGAAAATTTCGAAGAAATAGACGTCAACCTAAAGAAAAGTATAGTAAACAATAGTTCAAAATCTACACTGGCACCTAAAAGCGAGCCCTTAACCACGAGTGTCCAAAAGTTTTTTCCTTCAGAAGAAAATTCACCAAATAGTAATTTTACCCATAATAATATGACTCCATTTTTTAAAAAGAAATCATATGGAAATAATTTATTTAATTCAGACAATCGTTTAGATACATATACAGGAAGTGGAAGTAATACCATTGTAAAAAAGGAAACCGCTACATTGTTTAAACCTCAAGATAACGTACAAAACGTTTTTGGTAATCCAAATGAAAATGATTTTTTACAATCGCGTGTGATAGAATCGAAGAGACACGCAAATACAAAACCATGGAAAGAAATTCGTGAAGGTCCTGGTGATTTAGGGTTTAATTCTGGTGCCCAATATCGCGATCAAACCCGTCCCAAAACGGTGGACCAATTGCGTGTAGCCAATAACCCAAAATCCGAATATAATAATAATTATCAAGCACCGGCATATAAACCAAGTCAATCTGGTCAAATAGGAAAAACCATAAAAAAAAATCCGGACACGTATCACGTAAATGACGGTGTAGGTGGAATGGGGCCGGCTCGGGGTATGGATAAACAAGGAGAAAAACCTTTACAAATGCTCACCCATGAACATCGCGAAAATACAAGCGTTTCATATTATGGTGCCCGAGGAGCAAGTTCCAATACCACCTATACAAAAGGAAATAATGAAGAAAGTAAAAAAATACAACTTCCGGGTAATCCTTTCACAAATATGTCATCCCAAAGTGTATTTCATGTATCTGACCATGGTAAAAACGGTATCAATGTGTTAGAAAATAACCGAAGCACCAAACAAGATTATTTTGGCGCCATAAAGGGGCAATTATATGCGAATACGGTGGAACCGATTGTCAATCAATGGAGACCTACAAAGAAGCCCATTGAACATCCCAATCCAGTAGGGTTTATGGGAAATACCCAAAAGAAACATATGGTTTCGAATGAATACGCACCAACCACAAACCGCGAAATGATGAGCGAAACAAAACCACATATGAACGTTCAAGGTCATAATAGTCATTCATATATACAAACAAACCCATATTCTTCTAAATCACAAAGACATACTACGTCACATAGTGTTTTAGGAAATGCGGGAGGAATTAGCGCGAAAACGTCTTATGATGCTACATATAATCAAAGAAATATACAAAAACCATATGAAAATCGTATAGCCACCGGCAATATGAGTTTATACAATGGAAATATAAACGCATCGATAAACGGGCGAGAACAATCTAATATAAGAGGCAATGCTCTCTATGCTCCTAGCAATGACACGCCTCATATTTTAGGAGAAACCACCAAACAAACGCAAAAATACGAAAGTCCACAAGGGATTGATAATAGTATTTTAAAAGCGTTTAAAGAAAATCCTTACACTCATTCACTATCTAGTGTTGCTTAAAAATAATATAATAAAAACACATATACTCCATTATGCAAGATTGTTTTAGTAAATTCGGTAAACACGTACCACATATATTATTTTATGGTGATACTGATTTTAATTTGTTGAAAGAATTAGAAATATATTATCCAAAAGGAACAATGTCCAAATATATATTAACGTTGTTTTGTGGTACGTGTAAAGGTATAAAAAACATTCGCGAAGACATAAAGTTGTTTTCAAAGCAACAATTGTCTCCGCTTATTTTATTTAAGAGTATTATTTTATACGATGCCGAATATTTGACGGTAGACGCTCAATATTCTTTAAGACGAAGTATTGAAATGTATAGTCATTCTACACGATTTTTTATTTTAACCAAATACAAATATAAATTATTACAACCTATCCGGTCTAGGTTTATTCCTGTATATATTCCTGAACCAAAACATAATATACAAAAAATACCTTATCATAAAATAAAAGAACTTATGACAAAAGAGGATGATGTGATTGATATAGTAGACGAATTATATGCCAATGGTATTTACGGAGAACAAGTGGTTGTGTGGCTAAAACATAAGATAAACAATTACGAGGATTTGCAATTTCATTATAAGGTATTGTTTAAACAACTAAAAAATGAGAGATTTATTTTATTGTATTTAGTTTGTCTCTTTCGTAATAATAAAGAATTATAAATATATTTTATTTTTATGGATGACTTTACTTCTAATATACTGAATGAATCTAAAAACGAATGGTCCGTTTTATTAATAAATCATATGACGTGCCATATTATCGAAGGATTTAAGTCTATTTTTGACGAAGCTTTACAATTGTGTCAAAACAACGATGAACCAAGTAAATATCTAATGACGTATCAAAATTTGTTGTCACGTGTACCCAATTGGAATCAATCTATTGTTGAAAACGAAAAAAATCGTATTATAACGAAATCGAAATGTTCTTATTTAGAAGATTTGGTCACTTGCGTTCATATTATTCAATTAAAATTATTAAGTTGTGTTCGCGTAGGTAATGAAAATAAAAAAATAAACATAGATTTGCCTGATTTAAGTTTATTTTTACATAAAATATATATTAATATTTCTCGTAAGTTATATTCTAATATTTATTTGTTTGAATTGGACATCCCACCTTTAGAAAAACAAAAAAGAAATCGTGAATTTGAATTGTTGGTTCAAACCTCCATTATGAATACGATTCGTGACCAATTGCCTGTAGAACAACTTCTAAGACAATACATAGATGAAACACAACAAATTGATGTTTTAAAAGTAGAAAAAAACGGAATCGTTACGAAAAAAGAACCAAACCCTTTTCCCCCACATGAAGAAGAAAAAATAGTTCTGCCACCACGCGAAGAAGAAAAAATAGTTTTGACACCACGTGAAGAAGAAAAAATAGTTTTGACACCACGCGAAGAAGAAAAAATAGTTTTGACACCACGCGAAGAAAGCCCGATTTACCCTCCCAAAGAAGAATTATTTGACTCACCTAAAAAAATATCTTTTAGCGATGAAACAGACAATTTATCGTTTAAAAGTGACATTATTTGTTTAGGGGACAAACCCACAAAAGATATCCCACTAGTAAACGACTCAGAATTAGGTATAGTATCTTTGGATGATAGTATTATTGATTTAGACATGGAAGGGTTATTTTAATTTCGTAAAAGAATAATAATTAAAACCTATTATTCTTTTAATGATGGAATACGAGCATATTTATGTATCTTTTATTGTATCGGTGGTATTTTTTATAGTCAAACAGTTTTTGTATCGTAATAAACCTATACAAGAACAAAATAAAATGTTTTTCAAAGAATCGTTTTACTTATTTTGTATTCTTTTAGCATGTTTATACATGAAAGATTATTATTTAAAAGTTCAAAATACAAATACTGAAATATTTATAGGCGATCCTTCATTTTAATCAGTTCATCTATGTTGACATATTCATCTAATGGATGGGTTATGTAGTCTTTGAAACACGCGTGGTCAAATTGTTTTTCAGGTACATGTTTATTTACATTACGAGCAATCATTTTATATAATTTAAAATCTGGATATCTTTCGTCGCCATTTTTTTTATACATTACATTGTTTCCACTATCGTCGTGTATCCATTCAATAATCATATCATACAAAGGTATTTTTCGAAATACATCAATGTCGTCCAAGCTATCTATAATAAAATCAAACATAGAACACGCAAGCCGACATAAATCAAAACTATAATTGGGCTCAATAGTGTTCTTATTTGAATTTAAGAATGGTTCACAATTATATTGACCATGTGCGGTTCCATTTGGAGAAAAACTATCACTACATAAACGTGTATTTTTGTAAGTATAAATAGCACGACCAAAATCAATTAACTTGTATATTTTTCCATACGTAGGTACTTTATAATATATGTTTTTTATTTTGTAATATAGGAATTCTTCTTTTGTCTCAACAAACATAATATTATTCGTATGTAAATCGTTATGGGTAAATTCAAATACATTTTGGTATAAATATAAGATAACAATTGTTTGAAACATAGCGCTCGTCAATTCTTCTACGTTTATTTTATCTTTTTCGAATAAACTATCTAACGTATCCACGCATTTTTCTAACAATATATTCTGAGTAGGTATTTTTTTAATAATTAATGTTAATTCATCCATAAAACTATTTTCACTTGATGTATCGGTCGTGGTGTCATCGAATGAATCATCGTCGTCTTCGCTATCTTTAGACGATTCATCCCTTGAAACATTTTCATCGTCGTCTTCGCTATCTTTAGACGATTCATCACTTGAATCATTGTCATCGTCGTCTTCGCTATCTTTAGACGATTCATCACTTGAATCATTGTCATCACTCGCTTGTTCGACGTTACCTAATGATTTATGTATTAAATTCATAGAATCATCTTCTATAGTATGGTCTATTTCTTCATTTGGTTCTTGTTCGTCTTCTAATGTATCGCATTCAATCTCACATAAAATATCACTCAATTCGATGGGGGGTTTTTTTAAATTTGAAAATAAAGAATGAATTTGGTTGTCTT
>FUWD013365724.1_pt9 | contig 49751 bp, 43 predicted proteins | sample 1063281 | NCBI WGS metagenome assembly FUWD01 (sample SAMEA79048168, study PRJEB19326) | metagenome | biome: marine | reverse complement strand
CTGGAGCGCACCGTCAAGAACCGCAGCGGCGGACTCTTTGAGGGTCGCCGCTGCATCCTCGGCAATCACGAGGCCATCATCGGCTGTGAAGAGAAATGCCACCATGTCGGGCACTTCGCCGAGTAGCCCCACGCGCTCTTGAACGTGGGGAAGAATCTGGCGCAGTAGCTCGGTGTCGGAGTCCTCGGGTGGGGCTGCCAGCAGGCCTGCGGTCTGCAGGTAGGGCAGAGCACGGTCGAGGAAATCCTCGGGGGCTAGCAGGCGAATGTGGTCGCCGTTAATGGATTCCGCTTTTTTGAGATCGAAGCGGGCGGGGTTCGGGTTGACAGCGGAGATGTCAAACGCGGCCACCATTTCTTCGAGACTGAACACGTCACGATCTGGCGCTAAAGACCACCCGAGCAACGCAAGATAATTCAGCAAACCTTCTTTGATGAACCCGCGATCGCGGTGAACAAAAAGGTTTGACTCGGGGTCTCTCTTCGAGAGCTTCTTGTTCCCCTCGCCCATGACAAAGGGCAGATGACCAAATCGGGGAATGTGGCGAGCCACACCAATGTCGACCAGTGCGGTGTAGAGCGCTATCTGGCGCGGAGTGGAGGACAACAGGTCTTCACCGCGCAAAACATGGGTGATCCCCATCAGGGCATCATCCACGGGGTTCACAAACGTGTACAGCGGCTTCCCGCCGGCGCGAACCAGCACAAAGTCGGTGGTCGAGGTGGCGGGAAAAAGTACTTCGCCCCGCACCAGGTCGTCAAATCCCCGATCCAAATCGGGAACCCGCAGCCGCAACGCTGGTTCCCGACCTTCGTCGAGGAACGCCTGACGTTGTTCCTCGCTTAGGTCGCGTTCGTGATTGTCATAGCCCTGTTTGGGGTCACGCCCGAGAGATACGTTCCGTGCTGCCATTTCTTCGGGGGTAACAAAACTTTCATACAGGTGACCGGCATCCAGAAGTTTCTGAATAATCTCGCCGTACAGCTCTGTCCGCTGGGATTGCCGGTAAGGCTCGTAGGGGCCACCCACCTCCGGTCCTTCGTCCCAGTCCAGGCCCAACCAGCGCAGCGCCTCCAGAAGCTGGTCATAGCTTTCTTCGCTATCGCGCTCCGCGTCGGTATCTTCAATCCGGAACACAAACGTGCCCCCGTGGTGGCGTGCAAAAGCCCAGTTAAAGAGTGCGGTCCGGATGAGTCCCACATGGGGTGTCCCGGTGGGAGAGGGGCAAAAGCGAACGCGGACGTCCGCTCCGGTGGCCTTCGTGGTCAGATCAGTCATGATTCCTCTTCGTTCGTCACGTCTAAATATCGAAAGTGGCGTACTCGTGGGAGGACGGCGGGATTTTTGCGCTCGCCCGAGAGGTCACTGCGACCCGGATGAGCACGGCAATCACTAACCCAAGCGCTGCGAACGATAGGCCGCTGTAGCCCAGCAGGGCCAAAGCAACACCGGCAAGCGCCCCCCCGAGAGCGCCGGACCCACTCATGAACAAATCGGACACTCCTTGGCGCGAGGCGCGCTTGTCGATGGCAGTCGATTCACTGAGGAGTGTTGACCCGGCCACGGTGGAGGCGCTCCACCCAAGCCCCAACAAAATCAGACCCATCAGCACTGCCGTCTCGTTTTCGGACCCGAAACCGGTAAAAACAAGGCTGAGTGCCAAAATTGCTTGGCCAATCAAAATTGTGGGGACCCGGCCAACCTTGTCGGCAATCATTCCAAAGACGGGGGAAAGCGCATACATTCCGGCGATGTGGAGGCTTATCGTGAAACCGACGATGGCGAGTGAGGCGCCGTGGTTTACCAGGTGGACGGGTGTCATTGCCATCACGGACACCATCGTGGCGTGACTGAGAGCAATGGAGATTATGGCTGTTTTTGCTACCACGGGATTATCCACCACCGTGGCTAGGCGGCCACTCCCCGCCGAGGCTTCGCCGCGCGCCAACTCCCCCGCCAGCGTGAGTGGATCGGGCCGCAACGCCACAATGAAGACGGTGGCGGCGAGGAGTTGAGCGATCAAACTAAAGACAAAGGGTCCCGCCAGTTCTGGCAATCCCAGGAATCCGCCGAGAGCTTCCCCTGGTATCAGCAGGTTTGGTCCCGACACGGCACCCACGGTTGTGGCCCAGACGACGATAGATAAGTCTCGGCCTCTCGTTTCAGCAGCCGCTAAGTCAGTGGCGGCAAACCGGGATTGCAGATTGACCGCTGTCGCCACCCCCATCATCATGAGGCCGATCAGCAGGAGCGGAAACCACGCAATGGTGACGGCATAAATGGTGGTGACGGCTCCGACGGATGCCACCAACGCCCCAGTGGTGAGGGACACTCGCCGGCCGTAACGGGCGGCGAGCCTAGCTAAAGGAATTGCTGCCACCGCTGCACCGAGTGTGGCCACACTCGCGGCCATCCCCGACCACGCGTCGGAACCCGAGAGTCGGCCTGCGAGGATAGCCCCCATGGAGAGGGTGGCCCCCATTCCCAGGCCCGCCATAATCTGGCCGAGAACGAGCACATTTCTCACCTTGCGCTGCAGCGCGGGGAGGTCGATGTGGTTAGTAGTCGCGGTCATCACGGTTTTTCGCGGGGTTCGAGAGTGTGCCTAAACCGGCAATTGTAATGTCGATGGTTTGGCCATCCACAAAACCGCCAAGCCCTGAGGGGGTGCCGGTACAAATGACGTCGCCTGGCAGAAGAGTCCAGACGTCGGAGCAGAATTCGATAATTTCCGGTATCGAATAGATGAGGTCTTTGGTGCTGCCTTTACGGCGAAGCTCGCCATCCACAAAAGTTTCGATTTCCGCGTCGAAGGGATCAAATTCGGTATCGATGTAGGGCCCCAGGGGACAAAACGTGTCATACCCTTTCGCTCTTGCCCATTGACCATCGGCGAACATGACATCCCGGGCAGAAACATCATTGGCGATGGTGAACCCAAAAACGACGTCTTTCCAGTCTTGCGCTTTCACCCTTTTCGCCACCGAACCAATCACAATGGCGAGCTCGCCTTCGTGCACGATGCGACCCTCTACCGGCGGAATGATGATCGGATCACCCGGTCCCACAACGGCAGTGTTGGGTTTCAAAAAAATCAACGGGTTGTTGGGGCCTTCGTGCGCCATGTCTTTAGCGTGTTCGGCATAGTTCATTCCCACGCAGATCACTTTGGACCGCGGGATGACGGGGGCAAGAAGCTTTGCTTTACTCAGGGGGACGCGAACGTCAGTGGGGTTTATCCCGTGGTAGAGCGGATCACCGGCGAGCACCACCAGGTCATCCCCATCGAGCACGCCATACAGGGGTTCGCCTGCGTCGAGACTAAAACGCGCAACCTTCATACTTTTAGCGTACCTACTGCCTAACCTGCGGAAGCGTCTTGGCGTTTCAGACGCGACGCCATCCGCCCACGAGCGGTTTGATCAAGCTCCACCTTGCGGATACGGGCCACTTCTGGGGTCACCTCGACACATTCGTCTTCACGCGCAAATTCCAGACACTCTTCGAGTGACAGCTCCCGTGGTGGGGTGAGGCGCTCGAGTTCTTCCGCGGTGGAGGACCGAATGTTGTTGAGTTTCTTTTCTTTGGTGATGTTGACATCCATGTCATCGGCCCGAGAGTTTTCTCCCACCACCATGCCTTCATAGACAGCATCACCGGGCTTCACAAAGAACGTCATGCGTTCCTGGAGGGTCATCATGGCGTTGGTGGTGACGGAACCGGAGCGGTCCGACACAATCGACCCCGTGTTTCGCGCCATAATCGAGCCCGCCCATTTTTCCATTCCCGCAGAAATTGCGTTAGCAATACCTTGGCCCCGGGTGAGGGTGAGGAAGTCAGTGCGGAACCCAATCAGCCCGCGAGAGGGCACAGTGAATTCCATCCGCACCCAGCCGGTGCCGTGATTAGACATGGTGTCCATCCGGCCTCGTCGTGAAGCCAACAGCTGGGTAATACCGCCGACAAAATCTTCTGGCGCATCAATGGTCAAAGATTCGAAAGGCTCATGCACCGAACCATCGATGACCTGGGTGACGACCTGGGGTTTACCCACGGTGAGTTCGAAACCCTCCCGGCGCATGTTTTCCACCAGAATGGCAAGCGCCAATTCGCCACGGCCTTGAACTTCCCAAGCGTCGGGTCGCTCAGTATCGACCACTTTGATGGAGACGTTACCGATGAGTTCACGGTCCAAACGGTCCTTCACCATGCGGCCGGTGAGCTTGTGACCTTTAACGCTTCCGACCAACGGCGACGTGTTCGTCCCAATGGTCATCGAGATTGCTGGCAAATCGACGGTGATGGCCGGCAATGGCCGGACATCGTCGGGGTCGGCGATTGTTTCACCAATCGTGATGTCCTCAATCCCCGCTACCGCGACAATGTCACCCGCGGACGCACTCATCGCGGGGACGCGCTCCAAAGCTTCGGTGCGCAGCAATTCGGTAATACGAACATTTGACACACTGCCGTCGTGGCGAACCCACGCGACCGTCTGGCCTTTGGTGATGGTTCCCTGGAAAATCCGCAACAGCGCGATTCGACCGAGGAACGGTGACGCATCAAGGTTGGTGACGTGGGCTTGAAGCGGGTGCTCATCGTCATATACGGGGGCCGGAATGTGCTTCACAATCGCACCAAAGAGTGGCTCAAGATCAAGGTTGTCCGGCAGCGAACCATCCGCTGGTTTGTTGGCGCTGGCGGCACCTTCGCGTCCGGAGGCATAAATGATGGGCAAGTCGAGAAGGGAATCGACATCCACATCCGGTACCTCATCCGCTAAATCGCTGGCAAGGCCAAGCAGCAGGTCCTGGGTTTCGTGGACAACTTCATCAATTCGCGAGTCGGGGCGGTCTGTTTTGTTCACCAGCAGAATGACCGGCAACTTTGCCGCCAACGCTTTACGCAACACAAAACGGGTTTGGGGTAGTGGGCCCTCGCTGGCATCCACCAGCAACACGACACCATCGACCATGCTGAGACCGCGTTCTACTTCGCCGCCAAAGTCAGCGTGCCCCGGGGTGTCAATCACGTTGATGGTGATCGGGTTTCCTTCGGCATGAACGCCGCTGTAGGTCACCGCGGTGTTCTTGGCGAGGATGGTGATGCCTTTTTCTTTTTCCAGATCCCCCGAGTCCATCGCGCGTTCCGTGACGGGGCCGTGGTCGGATAAAGAACCGGTCTGGCGGAGCATCGCGTCCACAAGAGTTGTTTTGCCGTGGTCCACGTGGGCGACGATAGCGACGTTACGCACGTCGTTGCGAGTGGCAAAAGCCATGAGATGTCCTTTTCGGGCCGGGTAGTGCAGAAACTACTTCACCGAAGCCCTGCTCCCCTACCTTACCGGTCGTCCAGGCCCAAGCTCTAGCATGGAGTTATGGCAAAAATTATCCCCCTCGACCAGCACCTGTTGGTCTATGACGGTGATTGCGCTTTTTGCCACGGTTGGATTACCCGGTTCCAGCGGTGGCTCCCCGTTTTTCCCCCGGTTATCCCCTCCCAGGAACTCGTCGCTGAGGATTATGCGCTGAGCCCCCATGACCTCCAAAACTATGCCTGGTATTTGACCCCCACCCACCACTACGCCGGTCATCTCGCGGCAAGTGCCCTGCTGCGCAGTCAACCCCGTTTTAGTCTCCGACTTCTCGGGTGGTTGATTGCCACACCTCCCCTGTCCTGGCTTGCTGCTGGCGTGTATTCCCTCGTCGCAAGATTCCGGGGATCCTTACCGGGTGCAACGCCCGGCTATGTTCGCTTCTCCGAGCGGAACTAGAGGGTGAGCAAGGCCCGTCTGGGCATCGAAATAGCGCTGGTACTGGGTCTTAGCCTGGGAATGAGTGCGCTGTACTCGTTGGTCGGCATCCTGGTTCGTGTCACCCGTGAGGAGCCACTTTCTGAACAAACAGCAACCCTCAACCGGTCCGCCAGCACCGTGGAGTGGGCGGACTTCAGTTACCAAATTTTGGGGATAACCCAAAGCCTGGTGCCGGTGGCGTTAGTGATGTTTCTGCTCTACTCGAGCACCCGTCCACGGTTGGGGGCGCTCGGCGTGGACACCACGCGCCCCGGGCGCGATAGTTTTCACGGTTTTCTGCTGGCCGCCCTCATTGGTATCCCCGGTCTTGGGGTGTATTTATTGGGTCGCGAACTTGACCTCACGGTGACCGTTGTTCCCACAGCTCTTGGCACCTACTGGTGGACAGTGCCGATGTTGTTGCTTCTCGCGTTGCGGGCCGGAATTGTCGAAGAAGTGATTGCGGTGGGGTATCTTTTCGCAAGGCTCCAGCAGATGGCGGTGCCGATCTGGGGAATCATCGTGGCGCAAGCATTCTTGCGCGGCAGCTATCACCTGTATCAAGGGTTTGGCGCTTTTGTCGGAAACTTCATTATGGGTCTCATCTTCGGTGCCATTTACGCCAGAACAGGACGCCTAGCGCCCCTGGTCATCGGTCACACCCTGATTGATGTGGTGGCTTTTGTGGGGTATCCGACCGCGTTAGCCCTCTATCCGGAAATTCTCGGATAGGTAGGTTAGCGTTTCGCCTCATGAGCACACCAGAGATTGGCACTAAGGCCCCCGACTTCACCCTCCCCGGAATCACCATGGTGGAGGGGGAGCCACAGAAGGCCCATTTCACCCTTTCCGAGCGCATCGGCCACAAAGTGGTGCTCGCTTTTTACCCCGCCGATAACTCACCGGGCTGCACCGCCCAACTGTGTAGTTACCAGGATGAGCTGGGGTCTTTTAGTGAGCTCGGTGCAGAAGTGTGGGGAATCTCGCGTCAACCCACCGGAAGCCACGAAAAGTTTGCCCGCCAAAAACGTCTCGGATTTCCTCTCCTCTCCGACGAAAAAGGCGACGTTGTCGCCGCCTACGGAGTCGGCTTGATGGGGGTCGGAATTAGGCGCAGCATTTTTATCATCGATGAACAGGGCCGCATTGGCTGGAAACACGTAGCACTGGTCGGGGTCACCTTCCAGAGTGCCGACACCCTGAAACGCGAGTTGGCTCTGGTTTAGGCGAAAGCTTCAATCGGAGGGCACGCACACACCAGGTTGCGGTCCCCATACGCCTGATCGACGCGCCTCACTGGAGGCCAGTATTTGCTGGCGACCGAGGGTGCCCCACCCAGCGATGTTCCCTCGAGCGCGCCACCTCTCGCTCTCATTTCGGAGGGATAGCAGGCAACCTCCCGGGAATACGGGTGATCCCAGGTGGTCGCTGTCACAGCGGCAGCAGTGTGAGGGGCGTTGACCAGAGGGTTGTCTTCCGCTGGCCACACACCGCGGGAAACCTGGTCTGCTTCGTCACGGATGGCAATCATGGCGCTCACAAACCGCTCAAGTTCCCCCAAATCTTCGCTCTCGGTGGGTTCGATCATCAAGGTTCCTGCCACCGGGAAAGACATGGTGGGAGCGTGGAAACCGTAGTCCACCAAGCGCTTAGCAACATCATCAACGGTGATCCCTGTGGCCTGCGTGAGAGGTCGAATATCGATCACTGCCTCGTGAGCAACCAAACCGTTATCCCCCGTGTACAGCACCTCGTAGTGGTCTTTGAGACGCAAAGCCACGTAGTTAGCGGCTAACACGGCAGCCGCTGTCGCTTTCGCAAGACCGTCCGGGCCCATCATGCGGACATACGCCCACGGGATCGGCAGAATGCTGGCGCTCCCATACGGTGCACCCGAAACAGGGACACCACCGTGGATGACACTTCCGGTTTCACCGGTGGCGCTATCAAAGGGTGGGTGTTGGTCCATCTGAGCCATCGGGTGTCCCGGGAGGAACGGGGCAAGGTGTGCTTTTGCGCCCACCGGGCCAACACCGGGGCCACCGCCACCGTGAGGGATACAAAAAGTCTTGTGCAGGTTCAGGTGAGAAACATCTCCCCCGATATCGCCGTAGCGGGAGAACCCGACCAAAGCGTTCAGGTTGGCGCCATCGATATAGACCTGGCCTCCCGCTTCGTGAACAGCAGCGGTGATGTCAGTAATTCCTGCTTCGTACACGCCGTGCGTCGAAGGGTAGGTCACCATCAGGGCAGCCAAAGAGTCGCGGTGTTCGGCAATCTTCTGCTGAACATCGTCGATGTCGACATCGCCACGCTCGTTACACGCCAACACGACAACTTTCATTCCCGCCAAGACGGCACTGGCCGCGTTGGTGCCGTGGGCACTGGAGGGAATCAAACAAACGTTGCGGTGGTCATCGCCTCTCGAGCGGTGATACCCCCGAATTGCCAGAAGGCCCGCATACTCACCCTGGCTACCGGCGTTGGGCTGCAACGAAACCGAGTCATACCCGGTGAGCTCCGAAAGCCACTCCTCCAGGTGGGACATCATGACGAGGTATCCCTGGGTGTCCTCCGCCGGGGCAAAGGGGTGCAAACCGGAGAACTCAGGCCAGCTGACCGCCTCCATTTCGGTGGCGGCATTGAGCTTCATGGTGCAACTGCCCAGCGGAATCATTCCCCGATCCAGCGCATAATCTTTATCCGAAAGCGACTTGAGGTATCGCATCATGGATGTCTCGGAATGGTGGGAGTGAAATACCGGGTGGTCCAGGTAACCACTGGTGCGGGTCATCCCCTCGCCAAGGCCGATGGTGCCGACCTCGCCCCGGTAGGTGGGAAGCTCGAAAATGGCCGCCAGTTTTTGTTCCAACTCGCCCGCGAGGACTCCGGTGTTAACACCGGCCGCCGTTTCATCCAGGGAGAGAGAAAAGTGGTCATCATCCACACGGTTGAGCAACACGTCATGGCTGGCAGCTTTTGCCACAATGGCCGCAGCCCGACCGGGCGCTTTGATGAGCAGAGTGTCAAAAAAGTGGTCGTGAACGACATGGTGGCCTGCGTCCCGGAGAGCTTCCGCTAACCCTGCAGTTTTCTCGGCCACAGCGGTGGCGATTGCTTTCAAGCCGGTGGGGCCGTGATACACCGCAAACATTCCCGCCATCACCGCGAGGAGCACCTGGGCAGTGCAAATATTGCTGGTGGCCTTATCGCGCCTGATGTGTTGTTCCCGGGTTTGCAAGGTGAGGCGATAGGCGATGTTTCCATCGGCGTCTTTGGAGACGCCGATCAGGCGTCCCGGCATTTGACGCTCTAAACCGCTTCGCACGGCGAGATAGCCCGCGTGGGGTCCACCAAAACCTAGGGGGATACCAAAGCGCTGGGTTGTTCCCACGGCAATGTCGGCCCCCATTTCCCCCGGCGAAACCAACAAGGTCATGGCCAGCATGTCCGCAGCAACAACGGCGAGCGCTTGGTGGGCATGAAGCGCCTCAATGGCGTGGGTGGGGTTCCAGATTCGACCTGACGCCCCCGGGTACTGGATAAACCCACCAAAGCATTCGGGAATATCGCCCGTGAAATTCGTCTCGACAATCTCGATTCCGACAGGCTCAGCCCGCCCACGCACGATGGCTTTGGTCTGTTCCAGGGCATCGCTATCGAGAAGAAAAACGTTGCTGGTCTGAGGCGATGCTCTCCTGGCCAGCAACATGGCTTCGGCGACCGCAGTGGATTCATCCAGCATGGAAGCATTTGCTGTTCCCATCCCGGTGAGATCGGCCACCATCGTTTGGAAGTTCAGCAACGCTTCTAACCGGCCTTGGGAAATCTCGGGCTGATACGGGGTGTAGGCGGTATACCAGCTGGGGTTCTCCAGCACGTTGCGCTTGATGACCGAGGGGGTGTGGGTTCCGTAATAGCCCTGACCGATCAGAGACCGGCGCAGAGTGTTGGCATCGGCGAGGGCGCGAAGCTCCGCGAGGGCCTCCGCTTCGCTGGCGGCCTCAGGAATCACCGATCGAGCGATTTCTGCCATCCGCAAATGTCCGGGGACCGCCGCATCCATCAGTGCCCCGAGCGAGTCATAGCCCAGTGCGCTCAGCATCAAGGTTTGGGCAGAATCATCAGTACCAATGTGGCGATCAGCAAAACCAGTCATATTTTTACTCTCCGATGAGGGCTGTGTAAGCGGTGTGGTCGAGGGCTTCGGGAATTTCGGTAAAACGAACTTTGATGAGCCACCCTGCCCCGTAAGGGTCAGCGTTGACGGTGTCGGGTGCTGAGACAACGGTGTCGTTTGCCTCCACCACTTCGCCGGCAACGGGGGCAAAGATTTCCCCCACAGACTTGGTGGATTCCACTTCACCCACGATGGCGCCCTGGCGGATGGGGTCCCCCACACTCGGCAGGGCAACAAAGACAACATCCCCGAGCGCGTCAGCGGCGTACTGGGTGATCCCCACCGTCGCAATGTCGCCCTCGATCAACATCCACTCATGGTCTTTGGTGTACAACAGGTTTTCGGGAACAGCACTCATGAGGTGGCCTTCTTTCGCTGATAAAACGGGAGTTGGTGAACCCTAACCCCCAGGTCTGACCCGCGCACATCGACCACCAGGTCGGTGCCGGGGGAAGAAAAAGCTGGGTCAATGTAGGCCATCGCAATGGGGTACCCGAGCGTTGGTGAAAGAGCCCCCGAGGTCACTTCACCAATGACGTCACCCTCCGGGGACAACACGGTGTATTCCGCCCGAGGCGCCCTTTTACCCTCTGCCACAAGACCCACCAGAACTTTGGCGGTCTCCGAGAGGGGTGCCAGCGCTGGCCTGCCCACAAAGTTTTCTTTGTCAAGGACCACGCGTGACAGCCCTGCTTGAGCGGGGGTGATCTCACGCCCAAGTTCGTGACCATAGAGCGGCATTCCCGCCTCAAGACGCAAGGTGTCCCGGCACGCCAGACCACACAGAATCATGTCGTGTCCAGCACCGGTGGCGGCAAGGTCATCCCACAGGGACTCAGCATTGGCGTTGGTCACGAATACTTCGTAGCCGTCTTCCCCGGTGTATCCGGTGCGAGCGATAAGGACGCGCTCGGCGTTAAACGTCCCGGTGGTGGTGCGGTAGTACTCAAGCGCATCAAAATCATCCTGCAGCTCAATTCCGGAGTCCACGAGGATGGCGTGGGCATTGGGGCCTTGAACCGCGATGAGCGCCCACTCGTCACTCTCATCGCGAACTTCTAGCTCAAACCCGCTCGCGCGGGAGGTGAGAGCCTCCACCGCGGGGCCGCGGTTTGCGGCGTTTGCCACAATCAGGTATTCCTCTTCGCCCAGGCGATACACGATGAGGTCATCAATGACTCCACCGTCTTCTGCGAGCAGCAGGGAATACTTTGCTTGTTCTATGTCAAGGGCTGAGAGTCGGTTACTGAGGGCGTAGTCGAGGAAAGCGGGCGCCTCCAGACCGCGTACCGAAATTTCTGCCATGTGGGAAAGATCAAACATTCCGGCCGTGTTCCGAACGCCGTGGTGTTCCACCAGGTCTGAGGCGTACCGCAACGGCATGTCATACCCGGCAAAATCGGTAAAGGCAGCACCCGCGCGTTCATGGGCTGCGTGTAACGGGGTTGTGTGGCTCACGGGTCTCCTGGAGTCTTCTGCGCAGGGCAACGCCCTGCGCGACTCCCCCTCTGTCATAAGCCTGAGAGTTTCACGCAAGAAACTCGCGCTTTCACCGTCGGCGGGAAAAAGTTCTTCCACTTTTCAGAGTGGCCACGCCATGCGGTACGGGGGACCTGAGAGATTGGCGGGGAGGCTTGCTCCTTCGGTGACATCGAATCGATGTCTCTCCCGCATAGCGTGTGGCCCGATGTGAAGTTGTGGGGAAAGGATAGCAAATCCTTACCCACGGCCGCTGTGCCACACCTCCACTCAGGGATTAAGGTTTGTCACCTCCACCAGTGCCTCGTTGTGTCGTAAAAATCCGGGAACCGCGGGTGGGTCAAAGCGGCCATAAAAGACTTCGCCAACGGTGGTAATCCCGCGTTCGCCGAGGACTTCCAACAACCGCGCGGCGTTGTCCTCGGCGCGAGACTTCTTCCAGGAGCCACTAAAACGCAGTGCTGCCACCTCCCGCGGCGCAACATCGTGCACGGTCACGCGAGAGTCTGTGGGAAGCGGTGCCCGGCTGGCATCCACACCCTCGGGGAGCACGAAGCTCATCACGTGGAGGTCTTTCTGTGGTGCCTGCACCACCGGTGACGTCATCGCCATCTGACCGCCACGGTCGTTTGCCCCCGAAATGTAGCTCACCAGCGGTCGGAAGGAAATATTTCCAGCGGATTCAAAATCAGAGGTGACCTCGACAGACACCAGAGTGTGAGCCGGATAGTGGCGAAGCTCCACGCCCTCGGGAAACCGGGACAACAGGGTGAAAGGTTGGGCTTTGGTCATGATGTCCGCCTTTACTCTTCTTCACTAGTCTGGAGGGATGAGCCATGATTCTGCTGATGCCACCGCTATTGCTGCCCGGATTCCTCACGATTTTACTCTCGGTGTTGCCACATCATCGTGGCAAATTGAGGGCGACTCCCGCAGTCGAGGTCGCAGTATTTGGGATGAGTTCTCCGAGACGCCCGGCCGCGTGCTCGATGGCGCCACCGCGGACCCCGCGTGCGACCACCTGGCACACATTCCCGAAGATTTGGACCTCATTCAGGGGCTTGGCGTGGATGCCTACCGTTTTTCTTTTTCCTGGCCTCGTCTTCTCCACGAAGGAAAAGGGTCAGTGTCGAAGAAGGGTGTGGACACCTACGACCGCCTTGTGGATGGAATTTTGGCACGCGGTCTCACCCCGTTTGCCACCCTGTACCACTGGGATTTACCTCAGGCTTTGCAGGAGCGTGGCGGTTGGTTGAATCCCGATAGTCACAAATGGTTTGCCGACTACGCTTTCGTGGTTGCGGAACACTTTGGTGACCGTATTGACACGGTAGCCACCCTGAACGAACCGTGGGTGTCCGCGTTTCTTGGTTATGCAGCGGGCATTCATGCCCCCGGTTTCACAAACCCTGCCGGAAGCCTCGAAGTGTTTTACCGTCTCATGGTGGCCAGCGGGCACGGTATTCAAGCGCTCACTTCCGCAGGGATTACGAACCCTGGGCTGGTGCTAAACCTCACCACGATCATCGCCGAAGATGATGATGTGGCGGAAAACGCCACCATTATCGACGGTTTACAAAACCGGATCTTCCTTGATCTTCTCGCCGGTCGTGGACTGCCACAGGATGTGGTGGAGGCGACCCAGTCGATAACGGACTGGTCGTTTGTGACCCAGGAAGGCCTCACCATGGCCGAGGAAAAGATTTCCTGGCTCGGCATCAACTATTACACCCCCACCCGGGTGGCGTCCACGAAGGCGGATGCCGGAAAAATTGTGGGTCAGAGCCCCAGTGTGTACCCGGGGGTCACCGGTGTGTCCTTTGTTCCCCGTTCACCCCGCACGGCAATGGGCTGGGAAATTGATGCCACCAGCCTCACCACAACGCTGGTGACTACCGAGCAACGCCTCCCGGGCGTTCCGCTCTACGTCACCGAGAATGGTGCCGCCTTTGATGATGTCGTGGCAGAGGACGGCATTCACGACCGGGCGCGGGTGGAGTACTACCGTGACCACATCAGTGCCACCTTGGATGCCAGGGATAAGGGTGTCGATGTTCGGGGCTATTTTGCCTGGTCACTGTTTGACAACCTGGAATGGGCGGAAGGTTGGACCAAGCGGTTTGGGATTATTCGGGTTGACGCCGATTCCCAGAAGCGCACGCTGAAAGACAGCGCGCACTTCCTCACCGAAATTTTTCGCTCCCGGTCCTAACCTTTCACGGAGCCCGCGAGCAGGCCACGGACGAAGTAACGCTGCAGGGCGAAGAAAACAATCAACGGCACGATGATAGAAACGAAAGCTCCCGCGGTCAGCACTTCCCAACCGGAGCCTCGCGTCCCCACCATTTCGGCAAGACGGACGGTCATCGGTGCCACAGATTTTGACCCAGCACCAAAGGTGAGTCCCACCAACAGGTCGTTCCACACCCACAAGAACTGGAATATTAGGAACGAGGCAATAGCCGGGATGCTCAAGGGCAACACAATTTTGGTGAACATGGTGAACCAGTTCGCCCCATCCACACGCCCCGCTTCGATGAGTTCACGAGGAATCTGACGCAAGAAGTTGTGGAGCAGGAAGATGGCCAGCGGCAGACCAAAAATGGTGTGGGCGATCCAAATCGGAATATAGGTTCCGGTGATCCCTAAGTCGGGAATCAGGGTAACTCCGCCCACCACCAAACCGTTGGCGAAGAGCTGCAAGAGTGGAACCAGGGTCAGTTGAAGAGGGACAACTTGAAGTCCGAAGATGGTGAAGAAGATCACATCGCGACCTTTGAAATCAAACCATGCCAGCGCGTACGCCGCAAACACCGCCAACGTAATAGGGAAAATTACGGCGGGGATGGTGACCGCGAGGCTGTTGAAAAAGTATTGGAACATGGGTGGGTTCACACCGGTTCCCACAAAAAGCACTCGTTCATAATTATCAAACGAAATGTTGGGGTTGGCAAAGAAGGTCCACCACCCGGACGTGTTGATGTCCTGTTCTGGCCGAATCGAGGTCACCAAGAGGCTGAAAGTGGGAATCGTCCACACCACAGCAATCACCACCGCAATGGCGGAGGCCACCGGTGAAGAGAAGGCGTCTTTCGCTTTTTTGCGACGCGTAGCAGCGGGAGTAAGGGTCGTCATTAGCGTTCCGTCCTCTCGAGGCGAAGTTGTCGCACGTTGTACCAAATAATCGGAATCACGCCGATGAACAAAATCACGGCAAGGGTGGAACCCTGGCCGTAGTTCAGTTGGCGGAAGGATTGCGCATACATTTCGTTGGCAATCACGTTGGTTTGGAAGTTACCGCCGGTCATCGTTCGGACAATGTCGAACACTTTCAGGGTCCCAATAGTGATGGTGGTGAGCACCACCACGACGGTCCCCCGGATCATGGGGAGTGTGACCTGGGTGAAACGACGCCAGTTGCTGGCGCCATCCAGCATGGCGGCTTCCACCACTTCGTCTGGCACGTTTTTCATCGCCGCCGACAAAATCACCATGGCAAAACCGGTTTGAATCCAGACCAGCACGATGATCAGAAAAAGGGTGTTCCAGGGTGGGATGAGCAAAAAGTTTTGGGGGTCTATCCCGAGTCCCCGGTTGATCGCATTGAGGAGGCCAATCTCTGGTTTGTTCGCATTGGGTTCGTAGTTATAGACGAAGTTCCAGATCACACTGGCTCCCACAAACGAGATAGCCATCGGCATAAACACCAAAGATTTGACGATGCCAGCGCGTTTCATCCGGTCTGTCAGATAGGCGATGGCAAGACCGATCATGGTGGAAAGGAGCGGGACAAGAATCACCCAAATAATGGTGTTGCGCAGAACAATCTGAATTTCGGGAATCGTGAAGGCCCAAATGTAGTTATCAAAACCGACAAAGTTTTCGCTGCGTTTGTCCATGAAGGACATCCAAATGGTGCGAAGTGCGGGATAAATCAGGCCGACAAGAAGGAGCAGAAGGGCTGGGCCGAGAAAGACTCCATAGCGGAGCCAACCCTGCCACCGAACGGAAGCGCGGGACCCGATGAGGAAAAGCGCATAAATGATGGCGCCAAAGGTGACGAGAGAGATGACGAGCAACGTGAGGTTGGGGGCAATTGTTTCCCACAGTGTGTTTCTCATATATTTTTTCTCCCTATCACCACCTCATCGTTGAGCTAACAAGTTGGGGGCTTGCTCCGTGGAGCAAGCCCCCAACCGATGTTACGCAGTTAGCTTGTGACTAGCTAGCTGGCCAGGTTGCCTGGATTGCATCCAGAACGGCCTGGTCTGCTTTATCTTCTGCAATCCATGCCGTCATTTCGGTCCAGAAGGAACCAGCACCCACTTCACCGGGCATCAAGTCAGATGCGTCGAAGCGGAAGGTGGTGGCGTTCTGGAGGATCTGCACGGCAACCGCGTTGACGGGGTCTGCAACGTTCGCAGTGTCCAGTCCGAGGTTGGGTGAGAACCATCCGCCGAGAGCTGCCTTGGCGTTGTTCCAATCAGGAGACGTCAAGTACAACTGCACTGCCTGGACGGCAGGAGCGTCATTGAAGGCACCAACGAACTCTCCACCACCGAGGGCAGGAGTCTGGTCAGCACTGACACCGGGGAAGTAGAAGGTAGAAATTCCACCCTCAACATCGGTCTCTTCGGGGCTCACAACGGTTGCTCCGTAGTCACCTACGAGGATTCCACCGAGGAAGGATGCCTGGCGGTGCATGGCACAGCTGCCATCCACAACACCGGCTCCACCAGCGGAGAAGCTCGTGGTTGCGATGGCGGGCACGTCACCGATGTAGTCAGCGTTCTTCAGGATTTTGCCTGCTTCGCCGAGAACTTCAAGAACCTTGGGGTCGTTGAAGGGCATGCTGTTGTCAACCCATGCGTCATAGGTCTCAGCATCCTGGAAGCGGAGCATGAGGTCTTCCATCCAGTCGGTAGCAGCCCAACCAGTGGCAGCACCGGACTCGATACCAGCACACCATGCGTTACCGTCGAAATCACCAGCAACGATCTCGTCCGACAGCGTCAGCAGTTCTTCCCATGTGGTGGGGATTGCCCAACCGTTGTCAGCGAAGGTTTTGGGTGAGTACCAGACGAAGGACTTCACGTTTGCGCCCAAAGGAGCAGCGTAAAGGGTTCCGTCAACACTGCCGTAATTTTTCCAGTCAGCGGTGTAGTTGGTGTCCACCGATGCGGTCAATTCCGCAGAGGCGGGGACCAAGTCAGCGGAGAAGTTCTCCAGCAGACCGGGCTGAGGGAAGATCGCAAGATCAGGAGCGGTGCCACCAGCAACGCGGACAGCGATCTGCTCTTCAAATGCCTGGTCACCGTTCCACTCAATGGTGATACCGGTGCAGTCCTCGAAGGGAACGAACGACTCTTGGAAGAGTGTGGATTCGGGCTCGATGATGGTCGTGTAGATCTCTACAGTCTCACCCTCGTTGCCCATGTAGTCAGCAAAGGCTTCACAGCCTGCTGCCATTGCGGTGTCTGTGTCAGCGCCGGTGTCGGTGGCGGTGTCGCCAGCGTCATCTGCAGCTGCACAGCCAGCCAGTGTCAAAGCGGCCACGGAAAACGTGGCAACGCCGAGCATCGTGCGGCGACGTACAAAGTGCCTCATAGGAACTCCTTGTTAATGGGATTAGGTTTTCCCCGGAGCCGAACCACAGCCCCGTGGATAGTGACAACCTAACAAAAAATCGCAACCGGTTCCACTCTGACCTATTGCGTTTGGATAACGGAACGAAATGGAACGCTCCCACACCCGTTCCCTGCGATGCCCCACCATCATTCGCCCGAGTTGCGACTTTTCCTGAACGTCTCCAGCGCCTCCGTCACAATGACCCGGGTGCGCTCCACCAGCACCACCGGGTTATCTAAGACCAGTAAATCTTGGTGATCCAGTGTTCCAAGAGGCGAAATACCCGCTAACTGCCACGCCTTTTCTACCGGATCGGTGGCCAATTCGATATCGGTGGGCCAGGGCAGAGACAAATCAAGCTCGGCGAGGTACTCCAATGTTTCGCGCACCACATTTTCGGTCAGCATCAGTTCTTCGCCTGGAACATCCGCAGGGTCAAAAACCTCTAAAAACTCGACCTCCGCACGGGGAAAGGGTTCCTCTTCCAACCATTTCGTTACCCTGAACCGGCGACCCCCACGAGCGACCACCTGCAGTGGGCCCTCTGGTGCCTCCACCTGCAGCACCTGCGCGGTGGTGCCGACATCAAAACGCTGATCACCGCCTCCCACCTCAGATCCGCGTTCGATCAGTACGACACCAAATTCAGATTCGTCAGCGTCTAAAACGCTGCCCATCATTTTGAGATATCTCTCTTCAAAAACTTGCAGGGCCAAGGGCATCGCAGGGAATAGCACCGAACCCAGGGGAAACATCGGCAGTGTTGTCATGGTCTAAGGCAACCACCAGGATGCTCGCCACACAAGTTAGGCCCGCGTATTCAAAGCCGGCGCTCAGGAACTAAAACGGAATTCGACCACGTCACCATCGCGCATGACATAGTCCTTGCCTTCAATTCGGGCTTTTCCGCCCGCGCGGGCATCGGCCAGCGAACCAGCGGCCACCAAATCATCAAATGCGGTCACTTCCGCTTTGATGAAGCCTTTTTCGAAGTCTGTGTGAATCACACCGGCAGCTTGGGGGGCCCGCCAACCGCGATGAATGGTCCAGGCCCTCGTTTCTTTGGGCCCGGCCGTGAGATAAGTCTGCAGACCTAGAGTGTCAAAGCCAATCCGCGCCAACTGATCAAGCCCGCTCTCGTCTTGACCCATGGACGCTAACAACTCGGCAGCCTCCGAAGCGTCCAAATCAATCAGTTCGCTCTCTACTTTTGCATCCAAAAATACGGCTTTTGCCGGCGCCACCAGCGCCGCCAACTCCTGGCACCGCTCCGGGTTGGCAAGAGTGTTTTCATCGACGTTAAACACATAGAGAAACGGCTTAGCGGTGAGCAAACCCAGCTCCCTGAGAGGCGAAGCGTCGAAGTCCGCCTGAAACAGGGTGGTTCCACCATCCAGAATGTTGTGTGCTTCTTCAGCGGCGGCTAAGACGGCGGGCTCGATCTTTTTGCCTTTAACCTCTTTTTCGTAGCGGGTAATCGCTTTGGCGAGAGTTTGCATATCGGCGAGTATCAGCTCGGTGTTGATGGTTTCCATGTCGGCCGCCGGGTCCACCCCACCATCCACGTGAATCACGTCGGGGTCATCAAAAACCCGCACCACCTGGGCTATTGCCTCCGCTTCACGAATGTTCGACAGGAACTGGTTTCCGAGCCCTTCGCCTTCGCTGGCACCGCGCACAATCCCGGCAATATCCACAAACGACACGGCGGCAGGAATGATTTTTTCGCTGCCAAAGATTTGTGCCAACACTGCGAGTCGCTCATCCGGGAGGTTGACCACACCAATGTTGGGCTCAATGGTGGCAAAAGGATAATTTGCCGCGAGCACGGTGTTTTTGGTGAGGGCGTTGAACAAAGTGGACTTACCGACATTCGGTAGGCCAACGATTCCAATTGTGAGTGCCACGGGTAGGAAGCCTACTGCAGAGTCAGCGGTGACTGGCAGACTTGGGAGATGGACCCTTCCGTAACGATTTTAATTCTTGGCATCACTCTCGCCTTGGGCGCTGGCTTTTTCCTGGGGTGGCTGTTGCGACCGCGCTTTTCGACACAGGGCTCGGGCGAGGAAAGCCTTGTGCTCCGCACCCAAGTGGACATGTTGCAAGGTCAGTTAGACGCCGCGCGGGTCGGCCAGGACACCGAAAATAAAATCTTGCTCGCCCTCAACCCGGTCGCCGCCAAGCTCAATGACATGCAAAAAACGGTGGCAGATCTAGAAAAGCAACGCAGCGACCAGCATGGGCAAATTTCGGAACAACTCCGCTCCGCGCTACAAAGTGATGAACTGCTACGCAGCACAACAGAGGGTCTCGCTTCGGCACTGCGCTCCAACAGCATGCGCGGTAAGTGGGGCGAAGTGCAGCTTCGCCGCGTCGTCGAGGCGGCAGGCCTCATCGAACGTGTCGATTTTGATCTGCAATCCTCCATCTCTTCCGATGCCGGCCTGGGGAAACCCGACATGGTGGTTCACCTCCCGGGCGGTAAAAACATTGCTGTCGACGCCAAGGTCCCCTTCACCGCCTATATGGAAGCCAGTTTGATTCCCATGACAGCGACAGGGGAAGAGGGGGCTAGGCGTGAAAAACTGCTGAAGGATCATGTGACAGCCGTCCGGGCTCACATTGATGCTTTAGGCAAAAAGTCGTACTGGGATGGTTTGGATGCCTCACCGGAACTGGTGATCTGCTTTATTCCCAGTGAGGCGTTGGTCTCGAGTGCCCTCGAAGCTGACCCGGGTCTGATGGATCATGCATTTTCTAAAAAGGTTGCTCTTGCCTCCCCGGTAACACTCTGGTCAGTGCTGAAGACGGTGGCATTCTCGTGGCGACAAGATGTTGTCACCGAAGATGCCCACAAAATCTTCACCACCGGTTCTGAACTTCTGCAGCGTCTCGGGGCGATGGCAGGTCATATTGATACTTTGGGGCGCTCACTCACCTCGAGTGTGAAGCATTACAACTCTTTTGTCGGCTCGCTCGAGTCGCGGGTGTTCCCGAGCGCCAGGAAGCTCAGCGAACTCGGGCATTCCCAAGCGCTCGGGGCTGCGCCAGGAACGCTGGAAGAGATGCCCCGCGAACTCTCCGCCCCCGAAATGACCGAAGACGAAACAGCACAAAACTAGCTGTCAAGCCACTTGCTGGCTAGGTGGTCCGCAGAAACCCGTCGAAGGGTTCCCGAGCGGGCGCGCAACACGATGCTCTCCGTGGAAATAATGTTTCCCACCCGTCTCACGCCGCGGGCTAATTCACCATCGGTGACCCCTGTTGCCACAAAGAACGTGTTGTCACTGGAGACCAGTTCGTTCACCCCGTAAGGGTTATCAAACTGCAAACCCTCATCCTTACCGCGCTGCCTCTCGTCATCATCCATCGGGTGCAGCACACCCTGCATGAAACCGCCGAGAGCTTTGATGGCACAGGCCGTTGCGACACCTTCGGGGCTTCCCCCAATTCCCACACACATATCAATGCGGGTGTCATGGCGAGCAGCGTTGATACCACTGGCCACATCGCCATCAAGAATCAGGCGGGTGCCAGCACCCGCCTGGCGTATGTCTTGGATGAGCTCGGCGTGACGGGGGCGATCCAACACGGCAATCCGCATTTCCTCGACCGATTTGCCTTTAGCTTTCGCCAGGGCACGAATGTTCTCGCCGATAGGGCGGTGAATATCGACCACCCCGATGCCTTCGTGTGAGGTCACAATTTTGTTCATGTAGTACACGCTCGAAGCATCCAACATGCTTCCCCGGTCGGCCACCGCAATCATCGAAATTGCGTGCGATCGTCCGGCGGCAGTGAGGGAGGTGCCATCGATGGGGTCCACCGCGATATCGCACTGGGGGCCCTGACCATTTCCCACAATTTCACCGTTGAACAGCATGGGGGCATCATCTTTTTCCCCCTCGCCGATGACCACGAGACCCGAGAATGCGACCGTGGCAAGAAATTTCCGCATCGCATCCACCGCGGCACCATCGGCAGCATTCTTATCACCGCGGCCAATAAAGGGCGTGGCACGAATGGCAGCCGCTTCGGTGGCACGAACGAGCTCCATGGCCAAATTTCGATCGGGATGTTGGAAGAGCTCGGCAGATTCACCCTGTGACATAGCAGTCCTTTGGCGCGGTTCGTGAACGAATCATCCCAGCCTATCCCCGAAGGGGAAGGCCCGGGGTGGCGATAGTCTTAAAGCCCCGCCCCCTTTTGCCTGGAGAAACCATGCCTATTGCCACCCCCGACCAGTACGCAGAGATGCTGGACCGCGCTAAGACCCAAGGCTTTGCCTACCCCGCCTTCAATGTCTCGTCCTCCTCCACCATCAATGCGGTGCTCCAGGGGCTAACAGATGCGGGATCCGATGGAATCATTCAGGTTTCCACCGGCGGTGCCGATTTCTTTGCCGGCCAGAGTGTCAAAGCTCGCGCCTCCGGCGCACTCGCTTTCGCCGCTTTTGCTACTGAGGTGGCAAAAAACTACCCCGTGACCGTGGCACTCCACACCGATCACTGCCCCAAGGAGGCGCTTGACGGGTTCGTCATGCCCCTCATCGCGGCCAGTGAAGACGTGGTCAAAAAAGGTGGGGAACCCATCTTCCAGTCCCACATGTGGGACGGGTCCGCTGTTCCCTTGGCAGAAAACCTCGCTATTGCGAAAGATTTACTCCCCAAAATGAAGAACATTAATTCCATCCTTGAGGTGGAAATTGGTGTCGTCGGTGGCGAAGAAGACGGTGTCAGCCATGACATTAACGACAGCCTCTACACAACGCTGGAGGACGCTATCGCTACCGTTGAAGCTCTCGGGCTGGGCGAACACGGTCGTTATATGGCAGCACTCACCTTCGGCAACGTTCATGGGGTTTATAAGCCAGGCAACGTGAAACTTCGCCCGGAACTGTTGGCAGAAATCCAGGAGGGTGTGGCCGCGAAGTATGGCACGGCTGCTAAACCTCTGGACTTGGTCTTCCACGGTGGCTCGGGGAGCACCGAAGAAGAAATTGCAGAAGCGGTGCGAAACGGGGTCATCAAAATGAATATCGACACCGACACCCAGTACGCCTACACCCGCGGTGTTGCCGGCCACATGTTTGCCCACTACGACGCCGTGCTGCGCATTGATGGTGAAGTCGGCAACAAAAAGCTTTATGACCCCAGGGCGTGGGGCAAGGTCGCCGAAAGTTCTATGGCCGCGAGGGTCCTAGACGCGGCGCAGCAACTGGGTTCGCACGGCCACTCGAAGAGCTAGCGGCGGTTGCGGCCACCAATCGTGGTCGCATCGATTTCGCCACTTGCGTCCCGACGCAATTCTTTGGGGAGAGAGAACTGCAGGTCTTCTTCTGCGGTTCTCACTTCTTCCACCTCGGTGAAGCCGGCACCGGCGAGGTCCGCAAGCGCGTGATCCACCAGAACTTCGGGAACCGAGGCGCCGGAGCTCAAGCCGATTGTTTCGACACCCACAAGCCATTCCTGCTCAATTTCGCTGGCGTAATCGACGCGATAGGCGGCACGGGCACCATATTCGAGGGCTACCTCGACCAGGCGCACGCTGTTGGAGGAGTTGGGTGAGCCCACCACGATGACGAGATCACAGTCGGGGGCAATCTTTTTGATGGCCACCTGCCGGTTTTGTGTGGCATAACAAATATCGTCACTGGGCGGGTCTTTGAGGTGGGGGAAGCGCTCGCGCAAACGGCGAACCGTTTCCATCGTCTCATCCACGCTGAGGGTGGTTTGGGAGAGCCAAATGAGGTTTTCCGTGTCCGGGGGCATGATGGTGTCCGCATCGGCGGGATCATTCACGAGGGTGGTGTTGTCGGGGGCGTGACCCATGGTTCCCTCAACCTCTTCGTGGCCCTCGTGGCCAATCAAGAGGATGTGGTAATCCTGACCGGAGAAGCGCACCGCTTCGCGGTGAACTTTGGTGACCAGGGGGCAGGTGGCGTCAATGGCGTTCAGTTGACGATCTACAGCCTGTTGAACCACCATCGGGGACACACCGTGGGCGGAGAAAACAATGTTGGAACCGGTGGGGACTTCGGCGACTTCGTCAACAAAAATCACCCCGCGGGATTCGAGCTCCCGCACCACATGGATGTTGTGAACGATTTGTTTGCGCACATAAATGGGGGCCCCAAAACGCTCAAGAGCTTTTTCCACCGCAATTACGGCCCGGTCAACGCCAGCGCAGTACCCCCGCGGAGCAGCCAACACAATCCGCTTTGATCCTGGAGTGGGTTCTTCCACCAGGGGGGTAAGCCTCGAAGGAATCAGGGGCGTGCCCAGGATTGACTGGTTTCCGTTGCTAATACTCACGCCCCCAGTGTAGGTGGATGAGCCGGGAAACGCCCTGAGTGTTCTAGTTTAGAAATATGCCCTCCAACGATTCGAGTCCCGAGACTCCCTGGCCGGTGTCAAAGCTCTCCGAACTACTCGGTGGCTACATCGAGCGGCTCGGTTCTGTCTGGGTAGAGGGGGAAATCACGCAGTGGGGTGAATCCGGGGGAAACGTGTACGGAAAACTCCGCGATATCGACGCTGATGTCGCGGTGGGTTTCACCATTTGGCGACGAACGAGGGACGCCATCCCTGATGGGCTCTCCCAGGGGGACCGTGTCATCGCCCAGGTTCGCCCGTCCTGGTGGGTGAAGGGTGGAACGCTCTCCATGAACGTCCTCGCCATGCGACACACGGGGTTGGGCGAATTGCTGGAAAAGCTCGCCAAACTAAAGGCCACACTGCAGGAGGAGGGCCTGTTTGCTCTCGAGCGAAAGAAACGCCTGCCCCTTCTCCCCCACACCATTGGGTTGGTGACGGGGAAAGATTCTGACGCGGAAAAAGATGTGATCACCAATGCCACGCTGCGGTGGCCCGAAGTTTCCGTGCGGGTGGTGCACGCCATGGTTCAGGGTGATCGCGCCGCGGAGGATCTGATGAAAGCGCTCGCCACACTGGAAGCTGACCCCGACGTGGATGTGATCATCGTGGCGAGGGGTGGCGGTGATTTTCAAAACTTGTTGCCTTTTAGCGATGAGCGGCTAGTGCGCTACGCCGCCAGCCTCACCACGCCTTTAGTGAGTGCGATCGGCCATGAAGCCGATCGCCCGCTGCTGGATGATGTCGCAGACCTTCGAGCTTCCACTCCCACAGATGCTGCCAAAAGGGTGGTGCCGGATGTGGAGGCAGAAAAAGCTCTCCTTCGCGAGGCCCGGCAACGTTTGCGCACCAAACTTCAGGGAACACTCGAATATGAGACCGAGCGACTGGCCTCGTTTCGGTCACGACCAAGCCTCGAGGACCCACAAACCCTGGTGGATGGCCCCATGGAGGACATTCTTCTGCTGGTGGCCAGAGGAAGCGATGTGGCGGGGAGGATCGTGGAAAGGCTGGGGGCAGAAATTACTCAGCTTCACAGTTCGCTCCGGGGCCTCTCCCCACAGGGAACCCTTGATCGTGGATATGCGATTGCTCGGGCCGCCAATGGCCAGGTAATTTCCAGCGTGGCTCAGGTGTCACCGGGTGACCCACTCACGCTCATTGTGGGTGATGGGACCCTTGATACCCATGTTGATGGCCCCTCAGCGCTCGATAGACTGAAGGGGTGAGCGAAGAAAAAGCCCCGGTGGCCGCAGACATCAAGGACATGTCCTATGAGCAGGCCCGGGATGAACTTGTCGCGGTCGTGGGGAAGCTCGAGCAAGGCGGGGTTTCGCTGGAGGAATCTATTGGCTTGTGGGAGCGCGGCGAAGCCCTCGCCACCCGCTGTGAAGAATGGCTCCAAGGGGCTAGGGAACGTTTAGACGCGGCGAAGAAAGCACGCGCGGAGTAATCGTGGCCGCCAAGGAACCCCGTGAGGTTGCCGGGTTGGGAAGAGCAGAAACACCGGCGGAAAAAAACGACCGCGTCCAGAAGGCACGCCAGGAGAGGCGCGCCCGCCAAACCATGAGAAACCTGGTGTGGTCTCTGCTTGTTTCCTTGGGACTTGTCGCACTGTTGATTGTGGTGGTGGTGCGACCCGATACCAATTTGGTGGAAGACATTGACTGGGTTGCGGTTGCTGAAGAGGGTGCTGACTCGCTGCCGAGTGACCCTCTGTACCCGAGGATGTCTGAGCTGTGGAGCTCAAACCGGGCAGAAATCACGACCGAACCGGGTGCCGAGGTTGTGTGGTCTATTGGTTTACTGGGCCCCGAGAACAGCTATGTCTCGTTTGACCAGGGCTTTGGCGCTGATATCGCGTGGCTTGCAGCCCAAGTCGACGGGGCTCCCGTCACCGGCGAAGTGGAGTTTGGTTACGGGGTGGACACCCTGACGTGGCAGGAATATGACCGTACCGAGAGTGCTCCAGGGGCCAACAACGCTTACGCGTTAGCCCTCGAGCAGGAGGGCTTCTTCCTGGTGGTTTCGGGAACCAGCCAACAGGCTGTTGCCGAGATTGTCGAAGACGTGACCTTCCAGCTCACAACTGCGCGCCGATGAGCGCACCGCTCACCCCGGGGGTTGCCTGGCGCCAGATGGCGAAAGGCAACGAGCGTTTCATTTCTGGCGCCCCACAACATCCCCGCCAGGATGTTGACCATCGGGCAAGTCTTGCGCTGGAGCAGGTCCCCCACGCAGCCCTGTTGGGGTGTGCTGATTCACGGCTTTCTGCAGAAATCATTTTCGACAAGGGTCTGGGTGACCTTTTTGTGGTGCGAAACATTGGTCAAGTTATTTCGTCGTCCGTTATTGGTTCGTTGGAATACTCGGTGGAACTTCTCCACGTGCCTCTCATCGTCGTGCTCTCTCATGACAATTGCGGGGCGGTAGCAGCCGCAATTAATCAGGCCTCGCCGGATGCCACCGCACTCCCACCCCATATCGCCGCCATCACGAAGGCGCTCAATCCTGCGATTGAGCGCGTGCGTTTGGCGGAGGGGCTCGCCCCTGGCGCACCACTGGAGGGTGAACTCGTCGGCAAAGAGCACTTACGGGACACTGTCGCCCAGTTGCTGGCCACCAGTGAACTTATCTCCGATGCGGTAGCCGAGGGTAAACTGGCGATTGTTGGCGCCAACTACACCCTCGCTGAGGGTCGGGTTACCCCGGAGGTCATCATTGGTCAGCTCGACTAGCAACCCACCATCGCAAGGATTAGGTCATGAACGCTCAGGGTGAATTCCGTATCGAACACGACACCATGGGTGAGGTGAAAGTCCCCAAGGATGCCCTCTATCGCGCCCAAACGCAACGCGCTGTGGAGAACTTCCCCATTTCTGGCCGCGGGCTTGAATCCGCGCAGATCATTGCTCTGGCCCACATTAAGCGCGCCGCAGCGCTCGTCAACACAGAGCTTGGCATCCTTGATGCGGGTATCGCCAAGGCGATTGTGTCCGCCACCGGAGAGATTATTGCCGGCCAACACCACGATCACTTCCCCGTGGATACCTACCAAACAGGCTCGGGTACTTCCTCCAACATGAACATGAACGAAGTGGTGGCCACCCTGGCGAGCACCAGGGGCCTGGAGGTTCACCCCAACGACCACGTGAATGCTTCCCAGTCCTCCAACGATGTGTTCCCCACCTCGGTGCACGTCGCCGTCACCGAAGCACTCCTCAACTCGCTCATTCCCTCCCTGGGTTATCTTGCCGAAGCCTTGGAAGTTAAGGCGCACGCCTGGAAGACCGTTGTCAAAGCCGGTCGCACCCACCTGATGGATGCCACACCGGTGACGCTGGGGCAAGAATTTGCCGGCTATGCGCGCCAAATTCGCTTAGGGATCGAACGGGTGGAATCCACCATTGCTCGGGTGGCCGAAGTGCCCCTGGGCGGGACCGCCACGGGCACCGGAATCAACACCCCCGTCGGCTTTTCAGAAAAGGTCATCGCTGAGCTTGCAAAAGCCACCGCGCTCCCCCTGACCGAAGCGAAAGATCACTTCGAAGCTCAAGGTGCACGCGATGGCCTGGTGGAGGCTTCGGGAGCGCTCCGAGTAATTGCCGTGTCCCTCACCAAAATCTGTAACGACATCCGGTGGATGGGCTCTGGCCCGAACGCGGGCCTTGCCGAAATACATATTCCAGACCTTCAGCCGGGCAGTTCCATCATGCCCGGCAAGGTCAACCCCGTTGTCCCCGAAGCCGTACTCATGGTGTGTGCAAAAGTCATCGGTAATGATCACACAATTGCGTGGGCGGGGGCGAGTGGAAACTTTGAACTCAACGTCGCGATCCCTGTGATGGGAACCTCACTCCTTGAATCCATCCGCCTGCTCGCAAACTCGGTGCGGGTGCTGGCCGATAAAACTATTAGCGGTTTGGAAGCCCGCGAGGAGCGCGCCCGCGCTCTCGCCGAATCGTCCCCCGCAATCGTCACCCCGCTGAATCGGGTGATCGGCTATGAGGCTGCCGCGAAGGTCGCTAAATATGCGGTGGAGCACCAGAAGACAGTCCGCGAATCGGTGATTGATTTGGGGTTTGTGGAACGTGGAGAAATTTCCGAAGCCGACTTAGACACCGCGTTGGACGTCCTCAAGATGACGGCCCCCGGGCTTTAGGCTGCGCTGTAGCCTTCCTCCAGTAACTCTGTTACCAGTGCGGCGATAGCGCTGCGCTCCGAACGCATCAACGTGATGTGCGCAAAAAGCGATTGGTCTTTCAACGCCTCGATGACGCTGGCGACACCGTCATGGCGGCCCACCCGAAGGTTGTCCCGTTGCGCCACATCGTGGGTGAGGACCACGCGGGAGTTCTGACCAATCCTGCTCAGCATTGTCAGCAAGACATTTCGCTCTAAGGATTGGGCCTCATCCACGATGACGAAGGCATCGTGGAGTGAGCGTCCTCGAATGTGGGTGAGGGGCAAAACTTCCAGCAAACCCCGTGCCATGACCTCTTCGACCACATTGTGGGACACCACAGAACTGAGAGTGTCGAAGGTGGCTTCCGCCCACGGGTTCATCTTTTCGTTGGCGTCCCCCGGTAGGTACCCAAGATCTTGCCCGCCGACCGCATAGAGGGGGCGAAACACCATGATTTTGCGGTGTGCTTGACGCTCTAGAACCGCTTCGAGCCCCGCACACAATGCGAGAGCAGATTTACCGGTTCCGGCCCGACCGCCAAGGGACACAATTCCGATGGTGGGGTCAAGCAGTAGGTCGATGGCCAGGCGTTGCTCCGCGGAGCGTCCGCTCAAACCAAAGAGGTCCCGGTCACCTTTGACTAACCCGATGCGATTCTTTCCCACCACACGGCCCAATGCGGAACCCCGATCGGAGTTGATCACTAAGGACGTGTTTACGGGCAGGTCTGTGACAGCACGGGAGGTCAGAGTCTCCTCGTCGTAAAGGTCATCGAGGTCTTCCGCGGCCAGGGTGATTTCTGCCATCCCTGTCCAACCGCTCTCCGGCGCCAGCTCAGCCCGGTACTCCTCTGCCGCTAAACCAATCGAGGCAGCTTTCACCCTCATGGGCAAATCTTTGGACACCACCGTGACCGCGAGGCCCTCCGCCGCCAGGTTGGCGGCGACAGCCAAGATTCGTGAATCGTTATCGCCGAGTTGAAGACCGGAGGGCAACACCGACTGTTGAGAATGGTTGAGTTCCACCCGGAGGGAACCACCACCCTTCACAGCGATCGGGAAATCAAGTCGTTCATGTTCCGACCTCAACTGGTCAAGGTTTCTCAAAGCTTGACGCGCAAAATAACCAATCTCGGGGTCGTGACGTTTTTTCTCCAGCTCCGAAATCACCACCACCGGGAGAACAACCTGATGTTCCGCGAAGCGGAACATTGCCTGCGGGTCAGAGAGAAGGACCGAGGTGTCGAGAACAAACGTCCGCTCCCCCGTTTTCTTTCGCGATGCTGTGGATGTGCTGGAGGACGGTGCGGTTGTGTCCACGGAGGCTCCTTAGCCGGGTAGGGGTGCCGTGACTAAGAAAATACGCCAGCGCTTTTGGAGGTAGTCGCAATGACACACCACAGGAGGCTAACAACCGGTGAATATTCAGGAGGGAAGGTCAATAACACCGGTGTGGTCATCGCGTCGCCAGTTTGGCAACGACCAGTTGAAGGCGATGGAGAGAGCCCGGGAAAGAGAAATTGCTAGTGCCCCCAACAGAACCGCAAGGAGCGGGGAACCCCCGAGCGCCCCAATCCCCCAAACCAGTAGGCCCCCACCAAAAGCGAGCACCGCGTAGAGCTGAAAACTGGCGACCACCCACGGTAAATCATTCAGCATCACATCGCGAAGGATGCCCCCGGTGATGGCGGTCATCACACCCATCAGGGTGGCGACCAGAGGCGAGGAGCCCACCTCGAGGGCAATCTGCGTGCCAGAGGCCGCAAACACCCCTAAACCGACCGCATCGGGCCACTGGATGGCCCGTGAGGTGACATCAAAGTGTCGGGCCCGCAGAACAATAGCCGACCCCACACCGATGGCAATAATGACCCATAACCAGTACTCGTACTCCACCCAAAACAGCGGGGATCGACCCAGCAACACATCCCGCAGGGTTCCCCCCGCCATGGCGGTGAGGAAGGCGATCACCACAACACCGACAACATCTAAACGTTTACGAACGGCAGCAAGAGCCCCCGAGAGAGCGAAAGCGACAACGCCTACGCCTTCAAACACGAAGAGCAAAGTTTGTAGAGCAGTTTCACCAAGCATGCATGAATTGTGTCACCCTACGCGCGTCGGCGCCGTGCCCGCAACGCAACCCCCACAAACAATGCCACCAGCAGGAGAGCAGACACCCCCACCACCGACCACAACAACACCGATGCGCCAGAGGACGTTACCACCGCACGCTCCACCACACTGACACCCAAGTTTGCGGCCTTGATAAACCCGTCAACCCCGACACCCTGCAACTGCAACGTGTGTGAACCAACACCGGCAAACCTCGGGTCTAAGAAGAACTCACCCAAAACCGTTCCCTCATCAGCAACCGTGACAGAACCCAACAGTGTCGGCTCGGAGAACAACCACACATCAACTCTGGTCCCCGACTGGAACCCTTCACCACTGATCACCGCCACCGAAGACTGAACCAACGTGATCGAAGCACCAGAGGGCACTGCTTGAACCTCACCCTCCGTATCGGCCACATCAACCGTGAAACTCCAGGAATCAGACCGCGCCACCACGGTGGAGTTTGCTTCGTTGGCAATAATTTCCATCACCTCAGGCGCACCACCAGAAGTCCCTAACGATTGGCCCCCCGCCAACACGGGCAATGCGTTTTCTAGGCGGTTGAGTTCCGGAGCGGGTGCACCCTGACCAATGTTGATCACCATGTCCACCACGGTTTGATTACCCTGAGCGTCATACCCCACAATCTGCATCACCTGCGGACCAATAGGAACCGGGGTTTCAAACTGTCGCGTCTCCATGGATACCGGAGCATCAAACTGACCTCCTGCACCCACCACAACCCTCGCCAGTTCCCGGGAGCTCCCCGAGCGCCCGGGCAAGAAGAACTGCACCTGGGACCCCGGTAACAAACCAGAGCCACTGACTGTTGTCGCCTTGCCTCTGGGCACAGACAGATCACCGTTGGAAGACGCGTTTCCCGGGGCATTCGTGGACGAACCTTCTGCACTGGGCTGGGGGAAAGAAAGCTGGACTTGCCCTGCTTGAACCGACATTCCACCGTTAGTGAGGGTCGTTTTGGTTACGGTCGCAGGCGCGCCACCAATCGTTGCTCGCGTCCCAACCGAAGGATCAAAACCACGCCCCGGAGTCACTACCGGACCCAACACAGGGACCGGGGATGCCGCAGGGATAGTTGGCACAATAACCCTCGGGTTCCCCGGAGTCCTTGGGCTAGAAGTGGGCGACGTGCCAGCCCCACCAGCAGCCCCAGAACCGCCACCCGAACCACCGCCAGAGCTTCCACCAGAGCTGCCATTAGACCCGCCACCAGAAGCGCCAGGCATCGTGATCGACACGGAAACCGTGGTCCCGGTGCCCATCAGGTTTGTTGCCCCAATAGTGACGGTGACGGTGGAACCCGCAGTCAAACCGGTGACGCTACAAAAAGTATCGGTTGCCACCGCAAACGAACAGGCCACACTCACCCCGTAGGCACTAATGGCTGCCCCACCGTCATCACTGGGGGCACTCCACGATGCCACCGCCGTCGTGTTTGATGTCGAGGCCACGGTCAAGGCGGTGGGAGCATCCGGGGCCGTCGCTGGAACACCCAGTGCGGTGGCCGTATTGGAGGATAACTCCGAACCATTCGCCGAGGAAATCGTCACCAGCTTCACGTCATACGCCGTCCCGTTGGAGAGACCGGTAAACGTGTAAGTCTCGGTATTGACGGTCGGGATGGAGACTGGTGTGCCCCAACTATTACCGCGAACCCGCACAGAAACCTCGTAACGAGTGAACGTTCCCCCACCGAAACTGGTCGCCTGCGACCAATCAACGACGAGTTGGGTGTTGCCAGGGGTCGTCGACAGAGCACTCACCGCATCAGGAATAGTCGCCGGTGTAACCGCCGGGGATGCTGTGGATGCAGGCCCGACACCTGCAGCATTCAGCGCAGCCACCGTGAGGGTGTAGCTCACACCGTTGGTCAACCCGGTAATCGTGCAGGGCGATGTGGTGGCACAATCCGGTTTTGTTACAACCCCACCCGAAGCAGTCGCCACCACCTGGTAGGCATCAATGGCGTCGCCGCCCACAAACCCAGGAGCAATAAACGCCACCGTCACCGAAGAGTCCCCAAACGACACCGAGGTGATGGACGGTGTACCGGCAACCACAGGGCTGATGGTGAAACTCCTGGAAACATCCGAGGCCGCCGCATAACTGGGATCCCCCGCAGAAGACGCCGTGACGGTGCAGGTTCCGGTAGTGATGATGTTGATTAACCCGGTGGTGGAATTCACCCCACACACCCCCGACGTTGAGGTCGCATACGTCACCGCCCGCGACGTACTCACCGAGGCTCCCGCCAAAAATGCCGGATCATCAAAATCTTTACCAGCAATCGCTGGGAAACTAAGGGTCTGGTTGATCTTCCCCGCCACCAACGTCTGAGTCACACTGGGGGCAGCCACATAATCAGAGTTGCCCGCCTGAGCCGCTTGAATCACACACGTGCCAGAGGCCACAAACGTGACGACCCCACCCGCAAGCCCACACACGCCAGGCGACCCCGAAGTGATGGAAAAGGTGACGGTCAAACTTGAGGTTGCCGTCGCGACCGGCGTGTATTGAGTTCCAGACACGATGGATGCGGGAACCGTGGAAGTAAAGTTCACACTTTGGGGAGCCTGAGCCACCGTGATGGACACATTCGAAGAGGTAGCAACATTGAAGTTATCATCAGCAGCCCGAGTGGCCGTAACAACACAGGTGCCAGCACCACTGGGAGTAACCACACCCGAAGCCACCGCGCACGGCCCAGAAACCTTTGAGTAAGACAGCACGCCGGAGCCCGAACCACCAGAGCCCACCAACGTCAAGCTCTGGCCAAACACGATCGACGTTGCAGACACCAGGGACACGCTCGCCTGCGTTGCCTTCGCAATCGTCGCATTCGACACTGTCCCCACCGATGCCACATAGTTGCCCGCATCGGTGCCGTTCAGCACACCCGAGCCGAGTGTGACGGTCGCTGCCCGCGTACCGGCACCCGGGGACACAAACACAACGGAGATTTCATTCGCGTCAAGATTCACCGTGTCACCGGCAATAGTTCCCGCCATACTCGAGGAGGCCACGGTCGCTGTTTGCGTCCCGTCGTACGTCTTCCCCGCTGGCGTCACATCCACTGTCACCGATTTTGGCGAAACCGCTCCCGTTACCCCCGAGGGTGCCGAGATGCTGTAGTTCCCCGCATCAACTCCGATGAGGGGCCCTGAGCTAAAGGACACCGTTGTTGCCTTATTGACCCCCACGGTCTTGTTTGCAAAAACCACTGCCACCTGCGACGCATCAACACTGACCGCATCACCCGCCACAACACCGGTCAGAGTGGGAGTACCCGAAACAGTGGCAGAGGTTGTCTGGTCATAGACCTTTGACGCCACCACAACACTCATGGTCAAAACTTTTGCGGACACCGTGAATCCCTGCGTCACCGCATTCGCTGCTGAATAGTTTGTGTTGCCCGCCTGGGTGGCCCGAACAGTGCACGTCCCGGCCGCAACAATCGTCACGCTCGTGCCCGACACCGTGCACACCGCTGTGGTGTCCGAACTAAACGCAAGGGTCAACCCACTGGAGGAGGACCCGGAAACACTAAACGCGGCATCACCGTAGGTTTTCCCTGACAAACCACCAAACGTGATCGTCTGGACAGCCCCCGACACCGAAATGGTCACCGGGGTGGCCGCAGAAACCTGGTTGTAGTTGTCATTACCCGCCATCACTGCGGTAATGGAACAATCTGTTGTCCCGCCTGTCACCGTCACAGTGGTACCCGTGACGGAGCAATCCCCAGAAGCCACCGTGTATGTCACGGCCCCCGAGGACGAGCCACCCGAATGCGACAGTGTCCCCGTCTCACCAAACGCCAACGTCGAATCATTCACCGAAATCGAGAGTGCGGACTGGTCCGCCTTCGACAACGTCACCGTCACCGCACTCGACACCGCTGAAACATAGGAAACATCAGCAGCCTGGGTCGCAGTAATCGCACACGAACCGGTCCCCGAATCTGCCGTCAACGTCGTGCCAACAATCGTGCACCCAGCAGAGTCAGACGCGTAGGTAAGCGCACCCGTGCCCGAACCACCAGACACCGATAAGGTCGCCGTATCGGTGTAAGCCAGGGAAGTATCCGACACCGACAGAGTCAGCGTTGCCTGAGCGATACGGGTGTAACGCACAATCACGACGCCAGAGCCACCGGATTCTCCCAGATCGTATACGCTAGCGCTTCCGCTCCCACCCCCTCCGGAGTTGGCGGGAACCGCGACGTCGTTTCCGACACCGCCCAATCCGGCCGCTCCTTGGACAGATCCGATTCCATTTGCCCCACCGACCCCACCAGCTGCGAAAATCACTGCACCGGAGACATCCACGCCCGCCCCAAGCGAGGTGGACTGAGCTGTGGAAACAATTGAGACAGGCGCCCCGTCTCCACCGCGGCCTCCAACAAGACTGGCGCCCCCTACTCCGTTCCCACCGGGCCCACCAGCTCCACCACCACCACCGGCAGCGTAAAGGTTTGCGGCATTAGGGTTGCCACTACCACCGGCATGACCAAGGCCGGATGCTGTGGGTTGGGATGCGCCCCCCAAGAGTTGTCCGCCAGAATTCTGTGTTCCTCCTCCACCGCCGGAACCTCCGACGCGTCCGGGCGTACCGCTTCGAGCGCCGGTCATCGCTCCACCTGCACCACCCCCGTTGACGGAAGTTCCGCCAAAACTCGTGTCGCCACCATCATTAATAACTCCCGCCACCCCATCTTCTTGCCGGTATCCGGTGCCCCCGCCTCCCACAGTGATGGCGTAGCTTGGGGAAGAAAGCGAGACACTCCCACTGGCCAGTAGCTCTCCCGCGCCACCACCTCCGTAGGAACCACCACCCCCACCACCAGCAACTAGCAACAGATCAATCTCTGTAATTTGGTTGGGAACGACCCAGGTGCCCGATGAGCCCGTGTTGCTCTTCACCGCAAACACACAATCGTTGCCATCCACCAATGTCGAAAGGGTCAGGCCAGAAACATTCTGATCACACACGTTCCCTGACCCCGCACCATCAAATACGGTCAACGTCACCGTCGATGTGGCTTGAGTAAATGCGCCCTGGGCCGAGGTCGCCGTAACCACACAGTCTCCCACCCCAGTGATAGTTACCGTCGGAGCACTGGGGTCCGGTATTGAACACTGTGATGAACTTTCCGAATACGTCACAGCAACTGCGCCGAGTACCGTGGGAACGGCATCAAACGTGAGGGAAGTAACATTGCCCGAGTCCCAATCCAGGAACGTATTAGTGGGAGCCCATGTCATGGTCTGTGCGGCTCGGGGTGTCACTGCAGAGCCTGCCGTCACTGAGGCCCCGTCGGGGGACGAATTCACGGCGCGAACCCGCACGGTGTATGCCGTGCCATTGTTCAAGGACGAAATTGTTTTAGTTCCAGCGGTTGCAGAACCAAAACTGACCCATGCGGAGCCATCAAACGAATACTCATAACGGGTAATGGAGGAGCCACCGGTGTGCGCTGGTGCCGAAAAAGTTACCGACACGGTTGTGTCCCCTGCTGTCACGGACGAAATCGTTGGAGCTTCAGGAGAAATTGTGTAACGAAGGATAATGACACCAGAACCCCCGTGTCCACCTCCCCGAGAAGTAGAGGCACTGCCATTTCCTGTACTTCCACCGCCACCGCCACCGAGATTTGCCGTTCCATCTACACCCTGCATCGTTCCCGATTTGGCGCCACCAGCGCCACCCCCGCCCACTCCGCCAGCCCCCGCTGACCCGCTCGATAACGCGTTCAAACCTCCGTTGACCCCTCCTCCGCCACCCCCGGCGTAGTCGGTGGAAACTCCTGTGATGGTGAATTCCTTACCTACCCCGCCCGCACCACCGGACTGCCCAGACGAATCTGACCCCACCATTCCTGCACCGCCACCGCCACCGGCGACTGCTGCCGCCGAACCTCCACCACTCCCGATGCCTCCTGCGTTTCCAAATCCCCCAGAAAGCTTGCTCGAAGCGGCGGGGACACCCGAACCAGACGCCAGATAAGTACCGCCCCCAGACCCACCAGATTCGCCAGCAAAATTAAGGGTTCCGCCACCACCACCACCCGCAGCGACGACCGCCCCCGACCCAGCAACCGCAAACGCCGACGTATTCAGGCCATTTTCACCGTTATAGGTTGCATTAATCCAATTGCGAATACCTCCCGCCCCGCCAGCGCCGACCGAAAATTCGTAGGTCGAGTTCGACGAAAGATTGTTCTTGAGAACCTCAGTGGCTTCACCACCACCACCACCACCAGCAATGTGACCACCACCACCACCACCACCGGCAACAAGAAGAGATTCGACCCGGGTAACCCCAGCCGGTGGCACCCATTCACACGACCCCACGGTTGTGAAAGTCAGGACTTGGTAGGGGGTCCCGTTTGTTCCGATAGTTCCGTTACCCGTGAAGGTGGATTCCTCAGGCACACACTCAGGCGTCGTCTTTGCGCTGTTGTAAACGATCAGGGACTGGATTGAGCCTTCGAGATACTCCTGCTCCCGCCAGGTGCCACTTTCCCAGTTTGTTTGTCCAATCTTGTTAGAGGTGAATTCAGTATTCGGCAAGCTCAAATCGCCCGTTGTGCTGGTTGTCAAAGTGATGCCGTCGCGTTTCATTACGCAGGTTCCATCAGCGCTGACAGACACCTGGTATTGATGGAAGCCAGGCTGAATTGCGCCTTCAACTGAGAGGCACTGCCAAGGACTGCCCGATTCAAAAGGGTACACACGGGTCTCGAGCCGGTCAGTCGTTCCGTAACGGCCAAAGTAAATATTGCTTAAGGCTTCTCCTCGCCCGAAGTCAAAAATTCGCTCATAGTTCTGGGCCGACTGGCCGAAGTCAACGACGGCAAATGCCGAGTAGCCATGCGTGAAGTCCCCGTCAAACGATTCGACAAGGAACTCCGTGTGATCATCGTTGAAGGAGGATTTGGTTTCCATCGTGAACGACTTAGAGCGCGGATCAAAGGCCGGAGTCGGACTACCCCTTCCGGCAGCTGTGAGAGTTCCCCCCGACGGGTCCTGGCCTGAGAGGCTTGTCCAAATCGTTCCCGACCCTCCATAGGACGATGAATTAGTCGCATCAAACCGCATCAATGCTGTGTCTGTGGTCGCTTCGGCAGGCGCAACAGATCCCCCAACCGGCACCACCGCAGGCACAAGACCGAGCAGCAGTACTGTCAGGAACGTAAGAAGGGTTCGGACCGGGTTTTTCACAGCTCTCGAATTCTATTTTTGAGAATCCTAAATAGCTAGAAAAACAGCGCTTTTGAGCAAAAGTGTCATGCTAGCATGACACTTTTTGCCCTCTCACACGGGTGATGATGCCGTGTACTGCGGCTTGGGATTGCGCCTGTGTGATGCGGCAGTGCCGTTGGAGTTTCCGGGAACACACAGAGTGTGACAGTTTCGCTAAACCCCGTAGCGGCGTTGGCGTCGACCAAAGTCGCGAAGAGCCCGAAGGAAATCAATTTCGCGAAGGTCGGGACCCAGCGCTTCGACGAAATAAAACTCGCTGTGGGCGCTCTGCCACAGCATAAAATCACTCAGACGTTGTTCCCCAGAGGTCCTAATCACCAAGTCCGGGTCCGGTTGGCCCACCGTGTAGAGGTGCTTGGCGATGGCGGAAACACTCACTGCGTCGGGAAGATCCTTCAGTGTTCCGCCCTGGGCTTCATGTTCTTCCACCATTCGGCTGACGGCATTTGAAATTTCTTCCCTGCCGCCGTAACCCACAGCAAGGTTGATGTGGAGTCCTGAGTTGCGGGAGCTTCGCTCCGCAGCACCCGCGAGAGTATCTCGCAGGTGGGCGGGGAGCCCCGCTGTTTGGCCCACGTGTTTGACCCGCCAGTTGGAGAATCGGGAAAGTTGGTCAGCCAGGTTTTCGATGATGCCGGCGAGATCATCAAGCTCTTGGGTGGCGCGGGCCGTCAGATTATCGGTGGAGAGCAGATAGAGGGTGACAACAGCGATGCCTTGGTCTTCACACCACGACAGGAACTCGTGAATTTTGTCCGCCCCTGCCCGGTGGCCGTGGGCGCTGGACTGCAGGGCCCGGGCTTTTGCCCAGCGCCTATTGCCATCAAGAATCATGGCCACGTGTTGAGGCTTTGCGAGCCCCTGGATTTCTTTAAGAATCCGCCTGCGGTAAAGGCGGTAGAGGAGACCTTCCCCCATCAGCGTTCTTATCCATCGCACAGAACTACGGTAGCGCCTTCCCAGGTGATTGGTGGTTGTCAACAATGAACCAGTGATTTCCCTGACGTGGGCTTTAGAGTGTTGGCGTGAACGCGCCCGATAACACCACTGGACCTATTCACCTCCCCCTGATGGAGGATTCGCTGGATCACCCCGAACAGGAGGTGAAACCAACCTGGCGCGGTTGGATTCACCTCACAGCGTTGCCGGTCGCGATTGCGGCCGGAATTGTGTTGATTGTTCTCGCCGACGGTGTCGCTGCGACACTCTCGAGTGCCGTTTTTGTGACCAGTTCCATCCTGATGTTTGGAATTTCTGGCACCTATCACCGCTTCCACTGGTCGCCCACCACCAAAATCGTGCTAAAACGACTCGATCACACCAACATTTTTCTGCTGATTGCCGGCACATACACCCCGATTGCCGTGTTGGCACTCCCTCCGGACAAAGCCCAAACGTTGTTGGTGGCCATCGGTATCGGCACCGTCATCGGTATTGCCATGCGGGTGTTCTGGGTGAGCGCACCCCGCTGGTCTTACGTCCCCATTTATTTGGGCTTGGGATGGGCCGCCGTGATGTATTTGCCCGATTTGTTGGCAGCAAATCAGGCCATGATGATTCTTGTTCTGGCGGGTGGCGTGGCTTACACCGTGGGTGGCGTCATCTATGGGCTCAAGCGTCCCAACCCGTCACCGGCTACTTTCGGGTTCCACGAAATCTTTCACGCGCTCACCGTGGTGGCGTTTTTATGCCACTGGAGCGCTGTGCTCCTGATTGCTATGAACCCGCCTCTGGGTTAGCTTCACGGTCAAGTTTTTCGTTGATTTCTTCGCGGTATCGAACCCGGCGAACGCGTCGCACCATGTCAAGAATGAGGAGTAGCACTCCTGCTGCCACCAAAAAGGTCACCACGAAACCGATAACACCGGGCGTCACCGAGTTGGGGTCGACCTCAATTGCCGGAATGAGGGTGTCTTCTTCCAGGGGTAAAACCCGGATAAGGAAGTTCATCATCTCCCGCTCCTTTCCCAAACAGTGTCGGTACGCTGGGCCTAGCGTAGCGAGGGAAAACCGGTGATGTCTGATAACAGTGAACGTCTCGCTGTCCGCTATGGCAATACGCCACAGCGCGCAGCGCGCAATAAGGCGTGGGCCTGGACGGCCGCCAGCGGTTTCGCGCTCGTGCTGGGCGCATGGTTGTGGTGGGGTGGGCTCTTAGAGGCACCGTCGCAACTGCAGTACCGCGACGTAGGTCACACCATTGTGTCGGGAACTGACGTGGTCGTGAACTACGAGCTCACGACCGCCCCCGGCACGCAGGTCACCTGTGCGATTCAAGCGTTGAACGCCTCGTATGGAATTGTGGGCTGGCAGATTGTGGATATCCCCGCTAGTGAACAGTGGACCAGGGTGTTTGAAACACCCCTTCGCACCAGCGAACCGGCGGTCACCGGTTTGCTCTATGAGTGTTGGTTGACGTAATCTCAAAGAACTGACCGGCCAGGTTCTGGCCGGTTTCTTCTTATTCCAGGAGGCCACCATGGCAGAACCCGACACTTCCCACCCCGTGTGGTTGACCCAGGAGGCTTACGATCGTCTCGCCCTGGAATTAGAGCAGTTGACCACGAAAGGTCGCGCTGAAATTTCTAAACGTATTGAGGTCGCCCGCGAAGAAGGCGACCTCAAAGAAAACGGTGGCTACCACGCCGCCAAAGACGAGCAAGCCAAAATGGAGAACCGCATCCGAACGCTCACCAGCATGCTGAAGCATGCTGTGGTGGGCGAAGTGCCCGAAAGCACCGGCGTCGTGGAATCGGGCACCGTCGTGAGTGCCCATATTCACGGGGATGTGGAAAAGTTTCTCCTCGGTTCCCGCGAACTCGGGGGTGACACCGAGTTAGATGTTTACTCCGCGCAAAGCCCTCTTGGTGCCGCCATCATGGGGTTGCGGGTGGGGGAATCTAGTACCTACACGGCGCCCAGTGGAGCAGAAATCGCCGTCGAAATTATCGCCGTCGAAACTTTTATTCCCTAGGACACAACCCGGGGTTCATAGCCTTCGGCCCGAAGGGCGTTAAGGACTTCTTCGGCGTGCTCAGGGCCTCTCGTTTCGACGTGGAGTTCCAGTTCAACTTGTGAAATCTGTAAGCCGGTGCCGTGGCGGGTGTGAATGACTTCGACAACGTTGGCGTTGTGGGCCGACACAATTTCGGAAGTTTTTGCTAACTGTCCTGGCCGATCCGGCAGGGGAATCCGCATTTTCATGTACCGTCCGGCACCCGCCATACCGCGAGAGATCACGCGTTCCATAATCATAGGGTCAATGTTTCCCCCGCTGAGGATCACCACCGTGGGCCCTGTTGCCTGAATTTTGCCTTCCAAAATTGCCGCAACACCCACCGCACCGGAGGGCTCCACCACAAGTTTTGCCCGCTCCAGCAACACGAGCATGGCGCGGGCTGTTTCATCATCGCTGACGGTGACAATTTCATCCACCGCCTCTTTGATGATCTCAAAGTTCAACACCCCGGGCTTTTGGACCGCAATTCCGTCGTTAATGGTGGCGCGCACCTCAATTTGGGTGGGGGCACCCGCCTTCAGAGAAGGCGGGTAGGAGGCAGCGTTTTCAGCCTGCACACCAATCACTTTGATCTCGATGCCCTCGCGTCTGGCGCGCTGCTTCATCGCACTGGCAACCCCCGCCATTAAGCCACCACCCCCAATGGGAACAATGACGGTCATGACGCCTGGCACCTGGTCCATGATTTCCAAACCCACCGTGCCCTGCCCGGCAATGATGTCCGGGTGGTCAAACGGGGGGATGCGCACAGCACCCGTTTTTTCGGCAAACTGTTGAGCCGCTTTGAGCGGTTCGTTGATGCTCTCGCCCCCCAGGATCACTTCCGCCCCGTAGGCCATTGTTGCTTGAAGCTTGGGAAGTGCGACCCCGACCGGGGTGAAAATGGTGGCTTTGATGCCTTGCTCCCGTGCCGCAAAGGCAACCCCTTGAGCGTGGTTGCCAGCACTGGCGGCCACCACACCTCTCGCTTTTTCTTCCGCGGAAAGTTTAGAGATGCAGTAGTACGCGCCCCGGATTTTGTAAGCGCCGGTGCGCTGAAGGTTTTCACACTTCAAAAAAACGGGCTGACCTAACACTTCGGAGAGGTAGCGGGAAACCTCGACCGGGGTTTCTTGGGCCACCCCTTTCAGGGTCGCTGCGGCATCCGCAAAATCTTCCAGGCTGGGGCCTTGAAGATGCGAAGGATTCAGGACGGCTGTGTCACTCACGCGATTCCTTGGACCTTCGGGTCACCGCGCCAAGCACCCTGGGCCAGATAGGACACCACCACATTGAAAAATGCCACCACGGGAACCGCGAAAAGAACGCCGGGGATACCGGCGAGGTATCCCCCACCGGCAACCGCAATCACAATGGCAAGAGGGTGGATGCGGACAGCAGCCCCCATCACCAAAGGCTGCAGAATCTGGCCCTCGATTTGCTGGACGACCAACACGATAATCAACATCACCAAAGCGATGACGGGGCCCTCATAGACCAGGGCAATCAACACGGCCAGCGCCGCCGCCACAGTAGCCCCCACAATGGGGACGAAAGCACCCAAGAAAACGGCAATGGCAATGGGGGCAACTAACGGCAGGCCGAGGAAGAAAGCGCCCAGGCCAATACCAACAGCATCCACGAGGGCCACAAATACTTGAACTTTGACGTAGTTCAGGAGGGTTGCCCAGCCGGCAAGCCCGGAACCAAGAATGGCGGGGCGCGCTGCCACAGGGAACCACGACACAAGGTATTCCCAAATCCGTTTGCCATCGTGAATGAAAAAGATGAGGGCAAAGATGGCAATACCGGCCCCCACAAGCCAGGAGCCAACAGAGGAACTCACCGAGAGTGCGCCACTAACAACCCACGCCGAGTTAATTTGGGCTTCCCCAATTAACTCTTGGAACCACCCGGTGAGCTGCGCCTCGGACACTTGCAAAGGAGAATCCAACAGGTACTGCACAAAATCTTCATACGCCAGAATGGTCCGCGTTCGCAGCGGATCCCAACCGTCAACAAACGCGTTGATCACCAGCCAGAAAAGGCCCGCAACCACCGCAAAAAAAGCGATAACAGTGGTGAGGGTGGCCAGCCAGCCCGGGAACTTTAGCGCCCTCAGCCCAATGGCCAACGGGGCAGCCAACGCTGCCAAGAGCACAGCAATCAGAAGGGGAACCACAACAAAGTTCAGCTGGACAATCAGGAACACAAAAACGGCGAGAGCAGCCACCACGACCAGGAACCGCCACGCCCAGGCGGTGGCTCGCTCAAGACCCACCGGAACCAGCACTGCAGGGCGGTTCGGGGTTCTCGTTTTACGCGGGGTTAGCACCACCACAGTCTAAGCGTCTTGATACGGGAGAAGACTAAAAGCGCGCTTTGTTTTCCAGAAGGCGTGCGACCCGCTTGTCAATGGGGGGATGGGTTTGAAACATTCGGTCAATGACGCCTGGCTGAATGGGATCTGCCATCCACAGATGCGCCATTGACGCCTGTTGTTTCTTCAACGGGCGTCCGTATTCACCAAGCTTGTGGAGGGCACTCGCCAAAGCTTCCGGGTGCCTCGTGGTCAAAGCCCCCGTCGCGTCCGCCAAATATTCTCGTTGGCGAGACACCGCAGCCTGGATTACCGCTGCGAGAAGGGGCGCAAGAATCATGGCGGCAATAGCGATGATGATCATGAGCGGGTTACCACCGCCGTTGCGTCGCATACCCCCAAAGAACGCCATCCGGGCGAGCACATCGGCAAGAATTCCGACCACCACCACAAGACCAAAAACAATGGTGGTGACACGGATATCAAAGTTTTTGACGTGGGCAATCTCGTGTGCCATTACACCCTCGAGTTCGGCGTCGTCCATGATTTCCAGCAAGCCCGTTGTGGCAGCGACCGCGGCGTGCTCCGGGTCGCGACCGGTGGCAAAAGCATTCGGTGCCGGGTCATCTACCAGGTACACCTTCGGCATGGGAAGACCGGTGGTGATGGCAAGGTTTTCGACTATTCGGTACAACCGAGGGTTGTCCGCTTTTTCTATCGGGCGCGCACCCGCCATGGCGAGCGCCTGGGACCCCGAGGAGTAGTACTGAATGGCGACATACACAATGGCACCAATCAACACCCCATAGAACACGAGACCTGGGCCGCCACCGGTGAGGTAAGCATCGGCAACAAAGCCGAGTCCGCTGATGAGGAGCAGGAAGAACACCATGATGAACCAGGTGTTGCGTTTATTGGCCGCTATCGCCCGATACACAGCACTCCCCTACTGCTAGAACTTGACGCGGGGTGCGTTAGCAATAGCCGAAGGGTCTTCGACCTCGAAGAAGTCTTTGGCCCCAAAACCCAACTGCTTGGCAAAGAGGGTGTTGGGGAAAAGTTGAATCTTGGTATTGAGCTCGCGAACGCCACCGTTGTAAAAACGGCGCGATGCCTGAACTTTGTCTTCGGTGTCGACCAGCTCTGCTTGGAGCTGGAGGAAATTTTGGCTGGCTTGAAGCTGTGGGTATGCCTCCGCCACAGCGAAGATGCTCTTGAGTGCGCTTTGCATCATGTTTTCGGCTTCAGCAGCGTGTGCCGGGTCACCGGCGTTCAGTGTTGCGGCGCGCGCTTTCGTGACAGATTCAAACACCTGCTTTTCGTGGGAGGCGTAGCCTTTTACCGATTCAATCAGGTTGGGGATCAAGTCTGCCCGGCGCTTGAGCTGGACGGTGATGTCGCTCCACGCTTCTTCGACACGGACGTTGAGGGTTACGAGGCCGTTGTAGGTTGCCCACAAGTAGATGCCCAGGGTGAGGGCGAGAAAAACGACGACAGCAATGAGTATGAAGGCTTCCATAGCTAAACCTTAGAACGCTTTGCTGTGGATTGGGCAAGGTTTTCTTGCCAAGCCCCGGCGGTGCCGTCTTATCGGCAGAGAGAAACCCGCGCGGGATAGCGGTGTGGGAGTCGCCGACCACCAGTGGCCACCGGTTCGCGTGCCCCGGCAGGGACTCGAACCCTGACTGTGACGATTTTAAGTCGTCTGCCTCTGCCGATTGGGCTACCGGGGCTGGTGAAAACTAGAGGGCGGCAGTTTTTGGCCGAGGCTTTGCTGGTGTTTTCTGCGGGGTTGAGTGCGCCACAGCAGGCCTGGTCGCAAACTCTTCAAAGAAATCGCGCGGGCGTTGCACGCGGCGAACACTCGAGAAGTCCCGGCCCCAGAACAGGTGCACCAACCAGTTGGTGAAGACCCGTGCTTTGCGCTCCCACATAGGAATTGCGAAGCCGTGGTACAGACGGTGAATGATCCACGCCAAGAAACCCACAACCGCAATGTTTCCACTCTGGAAAACTCCATACCCGATACCGAGACCCGCTACCGCTCCCGCATTCTTGTGACGGTAGTTCTTGGTGGTTTCCCCGCGGAGCACAGCGGTGAGGTTGTTGGCCAATACTTTGCCCTGTCGAACGGCGTGCTGAGCGTTAGGGACACAGAAACCTTCGACCCCACCGCCACTCAGATCGGGCACTCGGGCCACGTCGCCGGCGGTCCACATTCCTTCGAAGACCGACACATCATCGGTGACACGCAAATCTGCTTGGGCGCAGATTCGCTCGCGGTCATCCAAGGGAATACCGGTGCCGCCCAGCATGGACTGGGCTTTCACACCCGCGGTCCAAATGACCATGTCGGTTTCGAGAACCATGCCGTTGGAGAGCTCCAGGCGGCCCTCCACTGCGCTCTCAAGCTGAGTGTTGAGGTGGATGTGAGCTTGGCGTTGTTCCAAGTTTTTTACCACCCACAGCGAACTCTTCAGCGACACCTCCGGCATCACCCGGTCCATGGCTTCGATCAGGTGGAAGTGGGTGTCGTTGATGGTGAGGGTGGGGAACTCTTTCAGCATCGCGGAGACAAGACTGCGCAGTTCCGCAAAAGCTTCAATTCCCGCAAAACCGCCGCCGACAACCACGACGGTGAGCAGTCGGTCCCGTGCGGGCCCCGGTGGCATATCCGCGGCAACATGCAAATTGTCGATGACGCGGTCCCGAACCGAAATGGCCTCTTCAATGGTCTTCATCCCAATCGCAAAATCGGCAACGCCGGGAATCGGGAAGGTGCGAGACACCGCGCCAGCGGTGATCACCAGGTGGTCATACTCAAGAGTGAAATCGTCGGGTCCCTCCGGGGTGAGGGTGACTGTTTTTGCGGAGTGATCCACATCCGTTACCCGGGCCGTAATCACGCGGGTCTTTGGCAGGTGTCGACGCAGAGGAACAATGGCGTGTCGGGCTTCAATGGACCCCGCAGCCACCTCCGGCAGGAACGGCTGGTAGGTCATGTAGGGCAGCGGGTCGACCACCACAACTTCAGCTTCACCGCGACGCAACAGCTTTTCCAGCTTAAAAGCGGTATAGAAGCCGGCGTAGCCGCCTCCAACAATGACAATTCTGGTCACAACACACCCATTCTCGAGAGCAAAACAGTTACCAATCTAGCGCGTCCGGGACGCCAGGAAAACCCGAGCGGCCCCCACGCTCAGCACAAGGAGCATCAAAACAGCAAAACCACCGGTGACCAGGTAGGGCAACACTTCGCGACGGGTGTTCGGGACGAGGGCTCCGCGAGTGGGAGCAGTCACTTCTTCTAGGACTACGTCTGAGGGGCCCAGGGGAACAACAATGGCGGCACCCTCTTGTTTTCTGTGAAGGGTGATCCAGGCTTCTAAGGAACCCAGTGGGGACGACGACACAGAGGGGACATCCCGGGTGATGGCCTCATACGCATTCACCAGACCAAACCCATAGAGCGGGTCGGGCAGGGTCGCAGTGGCAGGAGTTGCGGTGGCAAGAATGCGGTTGATGACATTGTTGGCATCCATGTCGGGATATGCCGACCTCACCAGGGCAACAATGCCCGCCACAATGGGGGCAGCGCCACTGGTTCCCGACCAGGAAACATAACCCCCACCCGGTATGGCACCCACTAAACCTTCACTGGGCGCCATCACACCAATGGTGATGCCTTGGGAGGACGCGGCATCGCTGGCGATGCCCTCCTGCGTGACCCCACCCACCGTCAACACACCCGGCATGGTTGCTGGTGCCCCCACTGCAACAGTTCCGCTGCCCCGGTTCCCGGCAGCAGCAATCACCACAACATCATTCTCGGCCGCATAGGTGAAAGCATCATCCCAACTTTCGGGCCAATCTCTCGTATTTCTGGTCAACGACAGCGAAATCACTCCCGCTCCCGCATCCACGGCAAATCTCACGGCGCGAGCAATCTGGTCATCCGGTGACACTGCCCCGGCACCAAAACTCATGGATGCGCTAATGATGTCCGCCTCCGGCGCGCTCCCCAGAACACCGTTATCAATACCGTTGCCGCGCCCGGCAGCGAGGGATGCCACCATCGTGCCGTGGCGACGGTCAAAACCCACCGGGGTTTGACCGTCACTGCTGCCTAACCCGGAAAAATCAGCTCCCGCCACCACCGCTCCCTGCAGATCCTGGTGGGTGCCATCCACACCCGTGTCGATGATGGCTATCCGCACACCAGCGCCGCGCGTGATGCCCCAGGCCCGCTCGATTCCATAATCTTGAAGCCAGTACTGTCGCTCCCGCACCTGATCGGCAATAGCCGCGGGTGGCGCCATCAACAATCCAGGGCTGAACCCCACCGCCACCACCAGTGCTAGGGCAAAAAGTCGCCGGTGTGGAGTCAACATTCACACCTACTAGGACTCCAGGACGCGTCTGCCAGTGCCCAATCCCCCACCGGGTTCACACCTTCCCCCACCGCGAGGGAATGCGCCATCAGGGTGTGTAAACACTTGACCCGACTCGGCATGCCCCCGGCAGAGATGCCGGTAATTTCTTCCACATGTTCGAGAGCTTCGCGTTCGGCAAGGAAATCGTCGTGGGCAGCCTGGTAGCGGGTGCGAGCATCCTCATCCCCGGCCAACCGGTCCTGGTATTCCACCATTTTTCCTTCTGCCTCCAGTCGTGACGCAGCTTTTGTGGCGGCCGGCTGACTGAGGTAATAGAGGGTGGGGAACGGTGTCCCGGTGTGGAGGCGTGGCTTGGTGACGACCGCTATCGGGTTGCCACAGACGCAGCGGGCAGAAACTCCCAGGATGTCTCGCGCGGGACGGCCCAGTTGATCACTGACCGAGGCGATATCGGCGGGGGTGGGGGTGTCACCGGGGGATCTCACGGTGTCGGCTCCACGAGCTCCGGCACCACCGAGCCACCGGGTTCCACACTTGAGGTGGTGGCAGCCACCAGGTAGGAGGCGAGCAGGGCTTCGCGCCAATCAGTGGAGGAATTCACGATGTCTTTTGACACGTCAAATTCTTGTTCGTCCGGGTCAGCACCAACATCATCGATGACGAGATAGGTGATGTCACCGGGATAGACGAACAGCAGTCTCTCCCTGGCTTGGGTCTCCACAAATGCGGGGTCACGCCAACGCTCGCGCTGCTCCTCCAGGGTCAACACTTCTTGTTGACTTTCGGCCAGAGCTGCTTCTAGGGTCGCAATTTCTTGCTGTTGTTCGGCGAGGATACTCAACGTTGGGGAGAGAACGACCACCCCGGCAACAATCAAAACTAGGACGACAACAGCAAAACCGGAGGCTTGCAGAGACTGAAAAACAGACGCCGTAGAGGCGCCTTTTTTCTGAGACTTTCCCGCTTTTGTGGCCACTTACTCAGTGTAGACAGCCAGGCTTAGCCGCACCCTAGGGCGCGCAGGCCCTACGAGAAACGAGGGAAGGCGCCAGCACCCGCATACACGGCGGCGTCCCCGAGTTCCTCTTCGATACGCAACAACTGGTTGTATTTCGCGACCCGTTCGCTTCGTGCCGGCGCGCCAGTCTTGATTTGACCACAGTTTGTGGCGACCGACAGGTCGGCGATGGTGGTGTCCTCGGTTTCACCGGAGCGGTGTGACAACACGGCCGTGTAACCGGCACCGTGCGCCATCCGCACCGCATCCAAAGTTTCCGAGAGAGTGCCAATCTGGTTCACCTTGACCAGGAGCGAGTTGGCAGCTCCTTGGGCAATCCCGTCGGCCAGGCGAGCAGGGTTGGTGACGAAAAGATCATCACCGACCAGTTGCACTTTGTCGCCGATGGCGGCCGTTAGCGCCACCCAACCGTCCCAGTCGTTTTCATCCAACGGGTCTTCAATGGTGACCAAGGGATAACTGGCCACCAGGTCGGCGTAATAATCCGCGAGGAACGCAGCATCGCGCTGTTGCCCTTCGAAGGAGTAGGTGCCCGCACTAAACATTTCGGTTGCGGCAACATCAAGCCCCAACGCAATGTCTGATCCGGGCGTGAAGCCAGCAGATTCGATGGCGGCCATTAGGAAGTCCAGTGCCGCACGGTTACTGGCAAGCTCGGGGGCAAAACCACCCTCATCACCCAACCCGGTCTGCATCCCTGCTTTCTTCAGTTCTGCTTTCAGGGCGTGGTACGTCTCTGTCCCCATCCGCAACGCTTCGGAGAAGCTGGTGGCACCAATGGGGAGCACCATAAATTCTTGAATATCCACTGCAGTATCTGCGTGGGCACCACCGTTGATGACGTTCATCATGGGGACCGGCAAAATGTGGGCGTTGGCGCCCCCGACATACTGAAAGAGGGACAAATCTGCCGACTCAGCAGCAGCTTTCGCCACGGCGAGAGAGACTCCGAGAATGGCGTTAGCCCCCACCTTTTTTTTCGTGGCGGTGCCATCGGTGTCCCTCAAAATCTGGTCGACAATCCGCTGTTCGCTCGCCTCCACACCCTCTACGGCGGGAGCAAGAACTTCCAACACCGCGCGAACGGCACTCTGAACCCCTTTACCCATGTAGCGATTTTTGTCGCCATCGCGAAGCTCATACGCTTCAAAAGCTCCCGTGGAGGCGCCGGAGGGCACCGCTGCTCGCGCTGTGACACCGTCGTCGAGGAGCACTTCGACCTCGACGGTGGGGTTTCCCCTGGAATCCAGGATTTCGCGGGCATTTAGGGCTTCAATAACGGCCACAAGGGCTCCTTCTCTTCAGGGACAGCTCATTCTAGCGAGGGCTCGAAACTATTCGAGGTCGCGCCAGGTAATTGCTTCCGCACTCTGCGTGTCCGGGCCCACATCCCCCACCCGCTGAAAACCATCAGCGGCGAGCCTTTCGTATACGGCGCGCATGTTTCTGGACTGTGGCACCAGCCTGACCTGGTGACCGGTGGAAACAAGGTGCATCTTGATGGCGACAAGATGGGAACTTGGAGCCTCGGGGTCATACGCGAGGGCTACTTTCTCAAAATGCTCCACCGCCACCTCCGGAACAACTTCCAGGAGTCTTTCGCAGCCCAGAGACATCCCCACTGCCGGCACACTCTGGCCTAAGAACCGGGAAATCATGCCGTCATATCGTCCGCCACCCCCGAGCGAGCTCCCCAGCTCAGGATGAGATATTTCAAAAATTGACGAGGTGTAGTACCCCATACCCCGAACCAGGGTGGGATCAAACACCACCACACCGGGGTCTGTCAGTGTCGAAACTTTCGACACCCATTCCACTAATTCACTCGCCACCTGCCGGGAAGTGTCGGTGTCCCCCATGAGGGTGGCGATGGATTCAGCATCAAAGCCTACGTCCGAGCCTTCGAGCATTCGCGCAAGGACATCACCGGAGAACCCTGGGCTCAAGCGTTCCGCTAGTTCTGTGAGGACCGCGGGG
>FUWD013232404.1_pt1 | contig 50025 bp, 52 predicted proteins | sample 1063281 | NCBI WGS metagenome assembly FUWD01 (sample SAMEA79048168, study PRJEB19326) | metagenome | biome: marine | reverse complement strand
TTTTTTGTGATATTTTTGATGCTGTTAATAGATCTCCTTACGAAAGAGACCCAAGAGGAACAGCTAAAAAAGCAGAAGAATATTTAAAAACATCTGGTGTTGGTGATAAAGCTTTCTTTGGTCCTGAACCTGAATTTTTTGTTTTTGATGATGTAAGAATTAATAATGATCCTAATAACACTGGCTTTAGAATAGATAGTAAAGAAGGTCCTTATAACTCTGGTACAGAATATGCAAATGGAAACATGGGACATAGACCTCCAGTAAAAGGTGGATATTTTCCAGTCCCCCCTGTTGACAGCGAACAAGACATGAGAAGTGAATATTTAAAAAGCTTAAAAGAAGTTGGTATTAAAGTTGAGAAGCATCACCATGAAGTAGCACCAAGTCAACATGAGCTTGGAATGTACTTTGGTACACTTGTTGATCAAGCTGATAACGTTCAATTATACAAATATGTAGTACAAATGGTTACACACTCATTTGGAAAAACTGCAACATTCATGCCAAAACCAATTGCTGGAGATAATGGTTCTGGAATGCACATTCACCAATCAATTTGGAAAAATGACAAACCAGTTTTTTCTGGTGATGTATACGCAGGATTATCTGAAACAGCACTTCATTATATTGGTGGTATTTTAAAACATGCCAAAGCAATTAATGCTTTTTCAAATTCTACAACTAATAGTTATAAAAGATTAATTCCTGGTTTTGAAGCTCCCGTTCTACTTGCTTACTCTGCAAGAAATAGATCTGCTTCTTGTCGTATACCAATTTCATTAAATAAAAATGGTGCAAGATGTGAAATAAGATTCCCTGATGCAGCAGGAAATCCTTATCTAACTTTTGCTGCTATGCTGATGGCTGGCTTAGATGGAATTAAAAATAAAATACATCCAGGTGAATCTTTTGATCAAGATCTTTATGACTTGCCTCCTGAAGAAGTTAAAAATATCCCAACTGTTTGTGGCTCATTAAGAGAGGCCATGGAAAATTTAGATAAGGATAGAGAGTTTTTAACTGAAGGTGGGGTATTTACTGACGATCAAATTGATGCTTACATTGCATTAAAATTTGAAGAGATACATAAGTTTGAACACGCACCACATCCTATTGAATTTGAGATGTATTACAGTAGCTAAGAATAATTACTGTCTAGTTGTTGCGATTGTATCTTTGTTAATTCCTTTTTTAACAACGTAATCCTGAGTACCATTAGCACCTGTGTTTACTGATGTTCGAAGAGTCTTAAAGAATGTTCTTTCTTTTAATGACTTTTCTAAAGTTTTAACAAGATTTTTGAATTCAAATCTATTCATAGTTATTTAATACCTTAGATATGCGTTATTTGCAATACTGATATGTGTTAAGGTAATATTAAACTTTAAACGATTCACCACAGCCACAACGTTCGGATTCATTGGGATTATTAAATACAAATGATGACGAAAACGTCTTCTTTTTTATAGTCCATTTCTGTACCTAATAGATACATAACAGCTGCAGCATCGACAAATACCTTAACGCCTTTATCTTCTATAATCTCGTCTGATGGATTAACTTCTTTTGCATATTCCATTACATAAGACATACCAGCACAACCACCTGACTTTACAGCAACTCTTACACCAATAGAGCTTGACTCTTTATCTGACATTATTTCTTTAATCCGATTTGCAGCATTGTCACTTAATCTAATTATTGAATTCATTATAAATTTAACTCCAGTTTAGCAGCTTCTGACATCATAGATTTATCCCATGGTGGTTCAAAAACTAAATCAAGGTCGACTTCTTCTATTCCCTCAACTTGCATCGCGCTGTCTTTAACTTCTTTAGGTAAGCTTTCTGCAACTGGGCAATTGGGTGTTGTTAGCGTCATGATAATTTCAGCTTTATCATCTTTCACTTTAACATCATAAATTAAACCTAATTCATAAATATTGACCGGTATTTCCGGGTCATAAATTTTTCTAATTTCAGCTATTACTTGTTCTCTTAAATCCATAATCAATCTAATCGTTCAGTATTAATTTCTTCTTGAGTATTGTCAATTGCAGAAATTAAAGTATGCCAAGATAAAGTAGCACACTTAACTCTCATAGGGTATTGTTTTACTCCAGATAAACACATTAATTTAGTTTTTTCATCTTCTTTTAAATTTTTTGATTTTAAATCAGGGTTTTCTTTAATCATCCCTAAAAAATCATTTACAATTTCTTTAACTTCAATTTCTTCTTTACCTTTAATCAAGTCAGTCATAATTGAAGCGGAAGCCATTGAAATTGCACAGCCACTGCCTTCAAATGAAATATCTTCTACTTTTTTATTCTCATCTAGCTTTAAAAAGATATGAACATTGTCACCACATAATGGATTTTTACCAATAGCCTCTTTATTAAAATTTTCTGTTTTTCTAAGGTTACGTGGATTTTTTCCATGTTCTAAGATTATTTCTTGATAAAGTTCTTTAATATTCATTATAAATTAAAAATTTTTTTACAGTTGTTGATAGATTGGTTAAGCTGATCTAAATCTTCTTTCGTGTTATACACACCAAACGATGCGCGAGCACTAGCCGGTATACCTAATTTATCATGAAGAATTTGACAACAATGGTGTCCTGCTCTGATCGCAACTCCATCCTCATCTAATATAGTTGCTATATCATGTGGATGAATACCTTCTATTGTAAACGCTAAAACAGCTGCTCGATGTTTAGGGTTACCTATTAATTTAACAGAATTATTTTTTCTCAAAATTTCTTGACCATACTGAATTAATTCTTGTTCATGCTTAATAATATTTTCTATTCCAACTTTTTCTAAAAATTTTATAGATTGGTCAAAAGCTATTACTTGTGCAGTAGCCATTGTACCAGCTTCATATTTATTTGGTAAATCACCATATGAAATACTATTTTTTTAACATCTTTAATCATTCCACCACCACCTTGATAAGGTGGGAGTTCTTCTAACCATTTTTTTTTAGCATAAAGTATTCCTAAACCAGTAGGACCATACATTTTGTGACAAGAGATCGCATAAAAATCACAGTCTATATCTTGCATATCAAGTTTTAAATGTGGTGCGCCCTGGCATCCATCAATTAGAACGGCTATACCTTTGGAATGAGCTAACTCAGTTATTTCTTTAATAGGCAAAACTGCACCAGTTACATTTGATAGATGAGTAAGAGCAATTAATTTTGTTTTAGGGGTGATTTTTTTTTCAATACTTTCCACAGTAATATCACCATCATTATTTGTTTCTGCAAACTCTATTTTTACCCCTTTTGATTTTCTTAAAAAATGCCATGGCACATAATTAGAATGATGCTCAAGTTCCGTTATAAGAATTTCATCTCCTTCATCTAAATATTTTTGACCAAAAGTATTAGCTACAAGATTAATTGCTTCTGTGGCACCTTTGGTAAATACAATTTCATTTTTATCCTTAGCATTAATATATTTTTGAACAGAGGATCTTGTATTTTCATAAAGGTTAGTTGCAGCTACCGCTAAGTAATGAACACTTCTACCTGTATTTGAAAATTCATTTGTATAAAAATCATTTACTCTATCAATTACAGATTGGGGCTTTTGAGATGAATTAGCACTATCAAGATAAACAAGATCATTATTATGAACCTTATTATTGAATATTGGAAATTCTTTTTTTATATTTAATATACTCATTCCTTAATTCCCATAATATCTTTAATCAAATCTTTAATTTCGAAATCTGTTATTTTTTCAACTGCATCCATTAAAAAACCATTAATCAATAATTCTTTAGATTGTAGGTGGCTTAAGCCTCTTGACATTAAATAAAATATTGAATCCTCGTCTAAATTACCTGAAGTCGAGCCGTGAGAACATTTTACATCATCTGCATAGATTTCAAGTTCTGGTTTTCCATCAAATTCTGTATCTTTATTTAAAAGTAAAGCTTTACTTAATTGATACCCATTTGTCTTTTGTGCTTTTGCATCAACATAAATTTTACCTTGATAAACACCTTTAGATTTATCATTTAAAACTGTTTTAATTAATTGATAGCTTTTTGTATTTTCAGCTAAATGATTAATATTAGTTTTAATTTCATGGTGTTGGGAGTTATTTAAATTAATCACACCATTGATAAACGCAGAACTATACTGATCATTTAAATTGCAATTTACTTCATTCTTAATAAATTTAGATCCTGTAGAAAAAATAAAATTTTCAGAGATGCTATTTTTTGCTAAATTAATATTATTATAAAAATATTTAATATTAGAATTAGCTTTATGATCAATCTTATAACTTTTAAGGATTGCATCTTGGGCAATATCAAAGTTTTGATTTATATTGATGAAGTTTTGTTGTGAATTATCATCAAACATAGTTACAAGTTTTAAATTACTGTTTCTCTCTAATTTAATATCTATTCTTAAATTAAGAGCAGTTGATTGAAGCTCTTCAGTAGTAATATTGTATATAATTAAAGGTTTATTTAGTGAATAATTCTCTTTAACAGTGACACAGGTATAAGTGTTAGCTAATGCGTTGTTTAGAGATACTAGTGGATTAACTTCATTAGAGTTTCCAATAAAATCTAAATCATTATTTATTATAATTTTTTTGTCATCTTCGTGCTTGATATCAATCTTAGAAATAACGCCATTAATAAAAATGATTTTATTGTGTTCGAATTTATCAATTAAATATATTTGTTCACTGTCTTTAAATTCTTTGTCATTAAAAAAACTTAAATTATTAATATTAGCTAATATAATTTGATTTAAATCTGAAAACTTCCAATCTTCAATTCTTTTATTTGGAAAGCCTTTTTCGACAAAATGTTGAAGATTTTTTTTTCTAAACTGAATATTATCTTCAGAAAATTTAGAATTTTTTTCTATCTTATTAAAATCTATTTTTAATTGCTCAATCATTTAACTAAGAGTTTCGTACCCTTTGCTTTCTAGCTCCACTGCTAATTCTGATCCACCAGATTTAACAATTTGTCCATTAATTAGAACGTGAACAAAATCTGGTTTAATGTAATTAAGCAATCTTTGATAGTGTGTAATAATTAAAAAAGAGTTGTCTTTGCTTCTTAATGCATTAACGCCTTCAGATACTACCTTTAAAGCATCAATATCAAGTCCTGAGTCTGTTTCATCTAAAATTGATAATTTTGGATTCAGTATAGACATTTGAAGTATCTCATTTTTTTTCTTTTCTCCGCCTGAAAAACCTACGTTTAATTGTCTGCTTAATATTTTTTCATCAAATTTTAATTCTGCAGCTTTTTGTTTAACTAATTTTAAAAATTCAATTGCATCTAATACTTTTTCACCTTTTGCTTTTTTAATCGCATTCAAAGATGTTTTTAAAAAAATATTTGTATTAACTCCTGGTATCTCAAGAGGATATTGAAATGCTAAAAATATTCCTTTGTGAGCTCTTTCTTCAATTTCTAAATCTAAAAGATTTTCATTAAAATATTTAACTTCTCCTGTAACCGTGTATCCTTTTTTCCCTGAAAGCACATTGGATAAGGTGCTTTTACCAGAACCATTAGGACCCATTATTGCGTGTACTTCACCAGGTTTAATTTCTAAATTCAAACCTTTTAAAATTTCTTTATTATCAATTTTTGCTTTAAGATCTTTTATTGTTAACATCAGCCAACACTCCCTTCTAAACTAATTCCTACTAATTTTTGAGCTTCAACAGCAAATTCCATGGGTAATTGCTGCAGAACCTCTTTACAAAAACCATTAACAATTAAGCCAACAGCCTCTTCTTGATTTAAACCTCTTTGATTGCAATAGAACAATTGTTCATCACTAATTTTTGAAGTGGTTGCTTCGTGCTCAATATTAGAACTTGAGTTTTTATTCTTTATATATGGTACGGTATGGGCTCCACACTTATTGCCCATTAATAATGAATCGCATTGTGTAAAATTTCTTGCATTATCAGCATTTTTTGCAATATCCACTAAGCCTCTATACGTGTTATCTGCAAACCCCGCTGAAATACCTTTTGATATTATTTTACTTTTTGTGTTTTTACCCAAATGAATCATTTTAGTTCCTGTATCTGCTTTTTGATGATTGTTTGTTATTGCGATTGAATAAAATTCACCTACAGAATTATCTCCCATTAATATACAGCTTGGATATTTCCATGTAATTGCCGATCCAGTTTCAACTTGCGTCCACGATATTTTTGAATTTTTTCCCTTACATAATCCTCTTTTGGTTACAAAGTTATAAATTCCGCCTTTTCCATCTTTGTCTCCTGGGTACCAATTTTGAACTGTAGAATATTTTATCTCAGCATCATCAAGTGCAATTAGTTCTACGTTTGCAGCGTGTAATTGATTTTCATCTCTCATAGGTGCAGTACAACCCTCTAAATAACTAACGTAACTTCCTTTGTCAGCGATAATTAATGTTCTTTCAAATTGACCTGTTTCTGTTGCATTAATTCTAAAATAAGTTGATAGCTCCATAGGGCATCTAACTCCTTCTGGAATATAAACAAATGATCCATCGGTAAACACTGCAGAATTGAGTGTTGCAAAATAATGGTCTGCTAGTGGGATTACAGAACCAAGGTATTTTTTAACTAATTCTGAATGATCTTGTATCGCTTCAGACATAGAACAAAAAATTATTCCTTTTTTATTTAGTTCACCCTTGAATGTTGTGGCAACTGAAACAGAATCAAATACAGCATCAACTGCTATTCCATTTAGTCTCGCTTGTTCTTGCAAGGGGATTCCTAATTTCTTATAAGTTTCTAATAATTTTGGATCCAATTCATCTAAACTTTTGGGTTTGTCATCCATGCTCTTTGGTGCAGAATAATAATAAAGATCCTGGTAATTTATTTTAGGATATTTCGGTTTCTGCCAATTTGGTTCTTTTAACTGTTTCAATCTTTCAAATGCTTTTAATCTCCACTCCAACATCCATTGGGGTTCTTTTTTAATTTTTGAAATAAATTTTATAACATCTTCGTTTAATCCTTTTGGCGAACGAGTGTTTTCAATATCCGTTGAAAATCCATACTTATAATCTTTTAATTTTTCTATTTCTTTTTCTCTAGTGTCCATTTTTAAATTCTATTTTCAGGGTTATTAACTATTAAGTCTCTTAAATTTTTATGCTCAAAAAAATCATTAATATGATTTTGTAATTCATCCCATAGATTGTGTGTAATACACTTTGTAGTTTTGCCATTGCATCCTTTCTTAGAATCTTTTTTACATTGAAGAGTTTTAACTTCCTCATCGACTGCATTTAATATATTTGCGAGCTTTATATCTATTGGCTCTTTATTTAAAACATAACCACCATTTATTCCTCTGATGCTTTTGACTATTCCATGTCTTTTAAGTTTTGAAAATATCTGCTCTAAGAAATCTAAAGATATGCCTTGCCTTAAAGATATATCCCTCAAGGAAACAGGGTTGGTGCTATTAAATTTAGCTAAATCAGCTAATGCCATGACAGCATATCTACCTTTTGATGTAAGTTTCATATTTGTTATATTTAAGAAGCCTTTTTATATAAACTTGACTGTTTTAGTCAAGTATAGAATGTATAAAAAACTTAACATATTGTCGCGTAGTTATGATAAATGTAATTTTTTTTTAACAAATATCAAACATTTATGGACAATAAAATAGTAGAAATTTTTATACCTGGCCCAGCTGGAAGGTTGGAGGCAAAATATTACAAAAGTAATAAAAATACTTCCCCAATTGCATTAGTTCTTCAGCCTCATCCTCAATATGGTGGAACAATGAACAATAAAGTTGTTGTTGATACTTTCCATGCGTTTATGGAAAATGAATTTTCAGTTTGTAGAGTTAATTTTAGAGGCGTTGGAAAAAGTGATGGCGAATTTGATAATGGTCAAGGGGAATTAGCTGATGCTGCAGCATCACTAGATTGGCTAGAAAGAGAAAATTTTGATAACTCACAATGTTGGGTTTCTGGATTTTCTTTTGGATCATTAATAGCAATGCAATTATTAATGAGAAGACCTGAAATAAATAGATTTATAGCAATATCACCACAACCAAATGTATATGATTTTTCTTTTTTATCTCCTTGTCCCACATCTGGTTTGATGATTTATGGAAAAAAGGATGAACTAGTTCCGCTAGAAGATATTGAAGATTTAAATAAAAGGTTAAGTGCACAAAAGGGAATTAAAGTTGATTTTCAAGCTATAAGTGACGCAAACCACTTCTTCAGTAAAACAGAAGATGTATTGGCAAAAAGTTTAGATAAATATATAAAAAAAGAATCTGCTTTATTCTAATATCAATAGTTTTTCACTAAAACACCACCTGTACAAGTTTTTTTTACATTTGTAGTTTTGGGAAATGAAATTTTTTTTTTTAGTAGAGATCTAATCGCAAGATAAGCAAAGGCTTGTGACTCTATAAAATCACCATCAACATTAAAATCATCAATTGAATTTAGACTAATATTATTTGGTAATTTTTTTTTAATACAATTCATTAAAGTTATATTTTTTCTACCCCCACCACAAACTAATATAGTTAATTTTTTATTTTGATTAATGTTAATTATTTTTGTTATTGACTGATAAATTATTACACTAGTAAAATCAGTTAATGTTGAAAGACCATCTTCATAAGATAAACCTCTTACGAAACTCAGATCAAAGTCTTTAATATCAAATGAAAGATTGCTACTTACTTCTATATTATCAAAATTTTCTATAGCTTGATTTAAAATAACTTCATTTGTTTTACCAACGTTTGCTTCTGTACCATCTTTATCATATCTATTCTTAGTGTGTTTTCTAACCCACTCATCTAGCAAGCAATTGCCAGGCCCAATATCATAACTTTTCATATCTTCATTTTTGCCTGATGTAACAATTGTAATATTTGCAATACCTCCAATATTTAAAACACAAACAGGTAATTTTGTTTGAATTTTATTTACTAGCAAATTATGAAAAATTGGAGCAAGAGGAGCTCCTTGACCACCATTGGCAATATCATTAGCTCTAAAGTTATAAACTACATCTTTTTTTAAAAGACCTGATAATAAAAACCCATCACCCAACTGTTTTGAAATTTTTTGCTTTGCGTCATGAAATATAGTTTGCCCATGAAAGCCTATTAAATCTATATGAATAGAGTTTTTCTCAATAACTTTATTGCAAATTTGCCCATGAAATAACGTTATTTTTTTTTCAATATTTTTTATTAGTTTTGAATTTAAAATTAAATCATTAGCAGAGTTTATTTTGTTCCTAAGATTTACTAGATCTTTATATATCCCCTCATCATAAGCAAAATATTCATTAAAAATTGATTCGTACTGATCTTCGCCATTAGATCTTATAATCGATGCATCTATACCATCCATCGATGTACCGCTCATCAAACCTAAGGATGTGTAAAATTTTTCCATTCTTATTTTTTTAATAAATATTGTATATTGTAGATAACATATTTATGAATAATTTTTTAAAAGAATTTAGAGATAGAGGATTTTTTTACCAATGCACAGGTGAAGAAAATTTATCTCACTTATTAGATAAAGAAAAAATTAAAGCTTATATAGGTTTTGATTGTACCGCTGAAAGTCTTCATGTTGGAAGTTTACTTCAAATCATGTGCCTTAGATTATTACAAAAACATGGTCATCGTCCTATAGTATTATTAGGTGGTGGAACAACTAGAATTGGGGACCCTTCAGGAAAAGATAAAACAAGAACTATTTTATCAGAGGAAGAAATAGAAAAAAATATTAACAATATTGAGAAAATTTTAAAAAATTTTTTAGATGATAAAGATCCAAATACAAGACCCATATTTGTAAATAACTACTCTTGGTTAAAAAATTTAAACTATATTTCCTTTTTAAGAGATATTGGAAAACATTTCACAATAAATAAAATGTTAAGTTTTGATAGTGTAAAAACTAGACTAGAGAGAGAGCAGTCTCTAAGTTATATGGAATTTAACTATATGATTTTACAAGCATATGATTTTCTTGAATTGAATAAAAAAGAAAATTGCATGTTGCAGATTGGTGGTTCTGACCAATGGGGAAATATTGTTAATGGTGTGGAATTAATTAAACGATACTCTAATAACCATGTCTACGGTCTAACTACTCCCCTAATAACATTAGCCTCAGGTGCAAAAATGGGTAAAACTGAATCGGGAGCAGTTTGGTTAGATAAAAAATTTCTTTCTCCCTATGATTACTGGCAATTTTGGAGAAATATAGATGACCGTGATGTCTTAAAATTTTTAAAAATTTTTACAGATATTTCATTAGATGAAATAGAAAAAATTAAAGATAAAGATATTAATGAATTAAAAATTTTATTAGCGAATAAAACAACATCTATGCTGCATGGTGAAGATGAAGCCAAAAATTCACAAGATACAGCCAAACAAACTTTTACAGATAATGCATTGGGAGACAATTTACCTTCGATTACAATTGAAGAAAAAATGTTAATTAATCAAATTAATATTATAGATTTAATTATTATGTCTAAACTGGAGACATCCAAAAGTGAAATTAGAAGATTAATAAAAGGAAATGGTATTAAAATAAATGGCCATACTATTTCAGATGAAAAATTATTAATTACCAAATCTTTGTTTAAAGATAATCTAATCAAACTTTCTTTAGGTAAAAAAAAACATATTAAGGTTGAATTAACTTAATTTTTTTTTATTTTTTCCAATGTTCTTGTAATAAACCTAGGTGTTAAAGTTTTAATTGGATTTACAGTGGTTGATAAATCGTTTGGTGATCCTTTAATCTTAAAACTAACACCAAAAATACCTTCGCCAACCTTGTCTCCAATTAGCAGATCACCTAAAAAGGGTATTGAGGCAATAGTTCTATTTATAGTTGTCGCGGGAACTAGAGTTCCACGTAAGCTAACTAATTTTTTATTCTCTATATAGCCGTCCATTAATATAGAAACAGCTGGGCCAATAGCATACATTTCCTCAATTGTAGTAAGACCTTTTTGGTTTGAAAATTTCATCTCTAAATCGGTAAATCTTATTCCTTCACCTGTTAAAATATCGGCTATTCCTTGAAGTGAGGCTAGACTTAATAATTTTGCAAAGATAGGCACTTCCTGAACTTTAAAGTCATCAATAACCAATATCGAATTTGAAATATTATCTTTTTTAATTGAATTAAAGTCTAAATATCCTTCTTCAAATCCTTTTATAAAATTATACCTTTTAATTAATGGTTTTGGGTATTCAGTAAATAGCCTTGTGGTTGTTTCTTGTGCCGCGTTAGTATTAATCATTAAGTTAATTGTTTTGTTATTTGGAAAAACTGAATCTAACTTTAAATCATTAATCTTATTATCCTTAAAGTTTATATATCCAGATAAATTATTTAAATAATTAACTTCATCAATATAAGTCTTTTTAATTTTAAGATTAATTTTGGTGTTAAGCTTTTGAAAAATAGAAGAATCCTCATCATCACTATCCATAATATTATTTATTATTTTTGCAGCGTCGAAGCTATCTCCATCTAAAATGAAATTAGAATTATCCTTTTTTAAGCTAAGTTTATTAACAATGTTTTTCTTATTTTTATAATTGGCATTAAAAGACCCTATATTGTTAATTTTGAGGGTTGGACTAAGTTCTAAATTATTGATTAAGATTTTGTTCTTGTTCTCTTCTAAAGAAATAGATTCAAACTTTATTGAACCATTCTTTTTTAAATCTCCCTTTATTGAAATTATTGAATTAACCCCTTCCTTTTTTTCATAGTCTAAAAATTCTATGATTAAAGGATTGTTTTCAATATTTAATTTAGTATTAAATATAAATTGATTATTATTTCTGATAATTGCATATGATATTTTCTCAATATTGTTTGTTAAAAAAACATCCCCATTACCATCAATAGTTAACTGATCTTTATTATAATTAATTTTAATTTTGTGATTCTCAAATTTTATTTCTTCTTTAGTATTTGGTAAAAAGGGCTTTAAATTTAAACTTTTTTCTGTAAATATTAACTGATCTAAATCGATAGTAGTTTTTACTTTGAGGTCATTAAACTTTAATTTTTTGTTAATGGTAAATGAAAAATTATTTTTGGAACTAAATTCAATTTCCCTAATATCAAAGTTGTTAGGTAAATTTCCAAATATTAGTTTTAGATCTTTACCTTCTAACTTTTGATCTTTGTTTAATAATGTTCCATCAATTAAATATAAATCTTTTTTTCCTTCGATCTGGATAAAAGGTGAATTAAATTTAATTTCATCAAATGCTGCATTTATTTTGCTTAATGAGTATTTGTTTTCAGTTATATCAAATGAAAAATTTAGATCTTTAATGCTTGATTTATTTAATAAATCCAATTTTGTATTTTGAACAAATCCTTTAATCTCATAGTTGTTTTTTATTTTTCCATCATTATCAAAATTTATATTAATATCGGCTGCTATAGAACCATCTTTAATAATTGAATTTAGAATGAATAGTTGAGGCGTATTGTGAACTATTCTCGCTAATAAAATTAAATCATTAAGTTTAATTTCTGCAGTAGAAATTTGTAAATCATCAATGAATAATTGATTATTAATTAAGGATTTTAAAGATATATTTGTCTTAATGCTATTTATCTCAATCTCACTATTTTCTATTAATATTTGCGAGTTTTTAGTTTTGACATTAATACTAAAATTATATGGATTTAGTAAATAGGTAACTTTGCTTAATTTAATGTTTATTTTATTATTAATTTCTAAAATACCTTTCTTAATTTGATCATTAAATTTATCAGTTTTTATTCCAACGGTACTTAAATAAATTATTGCTGTAATTAGAATTAAAACAACAGTTAGGAGAATTTTAATTAATCCTTTGATCATTCAACTTTATACAATGAACTTTCTAGAAAGTCGTCAATTTCTCCGTCTAATACCTTATCAGGATTAGAACTTTCAAAACTAGTTCTATTATCCTTTACCATTCTATAAGGGTGTAAAACATAAGACCTTATTTGATGCCCCCAACCTATTTCTGACTTGGAAGATTCTACAGTTTGACTTTCTTTTTCTCTTTTTTTTATCTCAAAATCATAAAGCCTTGCTTTAAGCATATTCATACAAGTTTCTTTATTTTTATGTTGAGATCTCTCGTTTTGACATTGCACAACAATCTTTGATGGAATGTGCGTAATTCTAACAGCACTATCCGTTGTATTCACATGCTGTCCACCTGCGCCACTAGATCTATAAGTGTCTATCCTTAAATCTTTTTCAATAATCTCAATATCGATATTTTCATCTACAACAGGATATATCCATACACTAGCAAAGCTGGTATGTCTTCTTGCTCCGGAATCAAATGGAGAAATTCTTACCAATCTATGAATTCCAGACTCAGATTTTAGCCATCCAAAAACATAGTCTCCTTGAATTTTTATGGTAGATGATTTTATTCCTGCTTCATCTCCTCTATGCTCACTTATTAATTCAGATTTAAAACCTCTTATATCAGACCATTTTAAATACATCCTTCTCAGCATTTCTGCCCAATCCTGACTCTCTGTGCCTCCGGCTCCAGCGTGAATTTCTATATAGGAATCTAAGCTATCAGTTTCATTTGATAGAAAACATCTTGTTTCGTTTTGTTTTGCTAATTTTTTTAATTTTACAATACTTTCTAAAACTTCAGTAATTATTGATTGATTTTTTTCCTCTACAGCCAATTCATTTAATTCATTTAAATCAATAAGTGACCTAAATGAGTTATCATATGAATTTATCAAATCTTCATATAATTTTTTTTCTTTAATTGTCTTTTGTGAAGTAGATTTATTTTGCCAGAAATCACTTTCTAAAATTTTTTTATTATTTTTCTCTAATTTTTGACGAATATCATTTTTTTCAAAGATACTCCTTAACTCTTTGGTTAATTTTTTCTATTTCTAACTTGTGATTTATGTATTCGTTTTCCATTAATAGAATCTTAATATATTATTATTTTTTAATCTATTATTAATATCTTGATTTTCCACGTTGTATGTTTCTATATTTTTATAAGCTTCAATTATAGTTGATTTTGTGTCTGTGTCTGGTTTTTTTCCTGTAATAGGATCTATAACTCTCATTATAATATTATCTGCCACTTTAAATGGTCTTGCATCTTCTTTTTTTACTGCATTTTTTACAAAGCTTTTAAAAATTGGTAAAGCTGTTTGTGCGCCTGTTTCATATCTTCCTAGGGATTTTGGATTATCAAAACCGACATAAACACCTATTGCAAGCTTTGAAGTAAATCCTACAAACCAAGTATCAATATTACCATTCGTAGTTCCAGTTTTTCCAGCTAAATCTAAATTTAAATCTTTTAAATTTTTTCCAGTACCATTTTGAACGGTACCTTCTAACATTGATGTCATTTGATAGGCTGTTTCAGCAGAAAATATTTGTAAAAACTCATCTTTTATATTTGGATAATTTTCGCTTAAAAAAGATATTTGATTACAATTTGAACATTTTCTTTTTTCATTATTAAATATTGTAATTCCTTCGCTATCTTGAATTCGATCAATCATTATTGGTTTTACAAGTTTTCCACCATTGACAAATGATGAGTAGGCAGAGGTTAATTTTAAGAGTGTTGTTTCAGCTGAACCCAATGAAATTGACAAAAGTTCACTAGGATTTTCATAAATTCCTAGTTGTTGTGAAAAATTAACTATTTTTTTAAGTCCAAGGTCTTGGGCAACTCTAACTGTCATTAAATTTCTAGATTTTTCCAAGCCCATTCTTAAGGTTGAAGGTCCATAGAATTTTTTTCCATAGTTTTCTGGTTTCCACATTTTCAAATCATACCCCTGTTCTAAAACTAGTGGCGCATCTAATATTAAAGTTGATGGCGTATATCCATTTTCGAGAGCTAGCGCATATATAAAAGGTTTAAACGCAGACCCAGGTTGTCTTAATGCTTGTGTGGCTCTATTAAATTCACTTTTTTTAAAACTAAAACCACCACTCAGAGCTAATACCCTCCCAGTAAATGGATCCATGACCACTATACCCCCATTCACTTCTGGGAGTTGTCTTAACGCAAATATATTTTCTTTTAAGTTTTCAACATAAATAATATCTCCAATTTCTAATACTTCGGTAAATTCTTTTTTAACCCATGTGATATTTTCGTATTTAATAATTCCACTTATTTTTTTTTCAGTTTCTATTTCGACTGAAAACTTATCAATTTTTTTTACTACTGCTAAATCCCAATTGATTGATTGTTCCAATCTATATTTATCTAGATTATCGTTCCAATTATTTAATTTTTTACTATTCGATACGGGGCCTCTCCAGCCTTTTCTTTTATCATAGCTTATTAAGCCCTCTCTTAAAGATTTTATAGCAATTTTTTGTAAATTTAAATTTATTGGGGTACTAATATTTAATCCTTGTTTATAAACATTATCAAAACCAAGTTTATCAACAATATCTTTTCTAATATCTTCTACATAATAACTGGTGTCCTCAGTAAAAGTTTTTTTTCTTTTTTTGAGATTGATTTCATTGTTAACAAGCTCTTCATAGCTTTTTTTATTTATATATTTATTTTCTAATAGATTTTTTAAAACGAAGTCTCTTCTAAATTTTGCTAACTCTATGTTTTTATACGGGTTATATTTACTTGGTGCTTTAGGTAAGGCTGCCAACAAAGCAGTCTCATCATAATTAAGTTCACCAATTGGTTTATCAAAATACTCGAGACTTGCAGAGGCAACACCATACGCTCCTTCTCCAAGATAGATTTGATTTAAATAAAGTTCTAATATTCTTTCTTTTGAAAGCGCTCTCTCAATTCTAAATGCCAAAATTGCTTCTTTTATTTTTCTATTTAAACTTACTTCGTTTGTTAATAAAAAATTTTTTGCTACCTGCTGTGTTATAGTTGAAGCTCCTTCCAACCTTCTTGATGCCACAACATTGGATATATTATTTACTACAGCTCTCATTACTCCCCTTGCATCAACACCAGGGTGAGAGAAAAAATTTTTATCTTCAGCTGATAAGAAAGAGTTAATTACTTTTTTAGATATTGCTTTATATGGAACAAAAATTCTTTTTTCTGAGGAAAAATCGTTTACCAACTCACCCTCTCCTGAATAGACTTTGCTTGAAACGGCTGGTTTATAACTCTTAAGAAACTTATAATCTGGTAGGTTATTAGAAAAAGCCCATAAAACGGCTATTATGGTGAATGCTGACAATAGACCAAAGCTTAAAATTAGTATAATTATATTTTTAATTATTCGATGCATTTAAGTTTAATATATATACAAATTTGTTAAAGTTAAGGCATCTGATTAAAAACAAAATTTAAAATTATTTAAATAAAATGAAACAATTAATAAAAAATATATGGAAAAAAATTTATACATTGATGCTTCGCATCCAAATGAAACGAGGGTTGTTCTTAAATCTGGCGACAACATTGAAGACTACGAATACGAAGGTCTAAAAAATAATTTAATTAAGAACAATATTTATCTTGGAAAAGTTAGTCGAGTAGAGCCCTCTTTACAAGCAGCTTTTATTGACTTTGGTAGAGATAGACATGGATTTTTATCCTTTAACGATATTCAATCTGACTATTATCAAATTCCTCAAAGTGATTTAATTAAAATTAAAGAAGAAGAAGAAGCAGCAAGAAAGGAACTTTTAGAAAAAAGTGAAAAAGAAGAGCAAAAAAATATCAATGAAGGTAATTTAGATATTAATGACCCAGTAGAAGTTCGGCCTATATCAGAAATAGAATTAAATTTATCGGAAGAATTATCTATATCAGATGAAACACATGCAGAAGAAGATATTAAAGAAATATCCCAAGTTGAAGAGGTCAAAAAACCAGAACCAAGATTTAGATCTAAAAGATATAAAATCCAAGAGGTTATAAAACCAAATCAGGTAATTCTAATTCAGGTATTAAAAGATGAGAGAGGGCAAAAAGGAGCTGCACTAAGTACTTTTATTTCTATCGCAGGTAAATATATAGTATTAATGCCTAATACATCGAAAGGCGGTGGAATATCTCGTAAAATATTTAATCCTGGAGAAAGAAAAAAAATTAGAACAATTTTAAATGATATAGTTATTCCAAAAGAGATGGGCCTTATTGTTAGGACTGCAGGATCTAATAAGACTAAGAATGATATAGATCATGATTTACAAACATTAATTAAAACTTGGAATGAAATTAAAGAAACTGCTCTAAACTCAATTGCACCTTCTTTAATTCATCAAGAAAGTGATATTATTAAAAGAACCTTAAGAGATATGTATGACGAAGATACAAATAGTATAGTTATTGAAGGAAATGAAGGCTATAAAAAAGCACAAGGCTTCATGAAATTAATAATGCCTTCCCATGTTAAAAAAATAAAAAAATATAGGGAAAAAGTTCCTTTATTCTTTAAAGAAAACATAGAAGAAAAGCTAAATCAAATTTACGACTCAGAAGTAAAATTAAAATCTGGTGGATATTTAGTTATCAATCCAACAGAAGCATTGGTTTCCATCGATATAAACTCGGGTAGCTCTATAAAACAAAAAAATGTTGAAAGCACCGCTCTAGATACAAATCTCGAGGCAGCCGAAGAGATATCAAGACAAATAAAAATTAGAGATTTATCAGGCTTAATAATTATTGATTTTATTGACATGCTAAGCTTTGCAAACAGAAGGTTGGTTGAGAGAAAGCTAAAAGAAAAATGCAGAACTGATAGAGCAAGGATTCAAATAGGAAGAATTAGTACATTTGGGTTACTAGAAATGTCAAGACAAAGACTAAGAGAAAGTGCTGTAAAATGGAAAGTTACACTTACCGACGAATCTTTCGCGCTTAAAATACTAAAATTAGTAGAAGTTAAAGCCGTTTTAACAAAAGCTAAATTTGTTGAATTAAAAATTTGTGAAAAAATTTCAGACTTTATGAAGGAAAATTTCATAGAGGATTTAAAATATTTTGAAGAAAAAAATTTAATAAAGATAGACATTATTGCAGATAATTCGCTTATTATTCCTGAATATATTATTGATTTACAAAATAAAAGTAAAAAAACAATAGAGACAGTCGAACACTTTGAAAAATTAAAAAACTTAGAAGAGCAAAAAAAAGAAGTTAAAACATACGAGAGTTTGAATACTAAAAAACCTTTTAAGAAAAAACCTTTTTTTAAGAAAAAATTTTTTAAGAAAGCAGTAGCTTAAATAATTCCTGTTTTTGGTGAGGATGCGCTCCCGTATATAGTTTTTTCTATTCTACCAGCTAAGTAAGATTGTCTTCCAGCTATTACAGCGTTTTTAAAAGCTAAAGACATTGAAAAGGGTTTTTTGGCTTTTGCAATAGCCGTGTTCACAAGAACACCATCACACCCTAACTCCATCGCTATAACAGCATCAGAGGCTTGCCCTAATCCGGCATCAACTATTACTGGAAGTTTAGTTTGGCTTCTTATTATTTTAATGTTTGTTGGGTTCAAAATTCCAAGACCTGAACCGATAGGAGCAGCTAATGGCATGATCGCACACGCCCCAACATCTTCTAATCTTTTTGCCATTAAAGGGTCGTCGTTGCAATAAACCATAACCTTAAATCCCTCCTTAGTTAAAACTTCGGTAGATTTTAATGTTTCAATCATATCAGGAAATAAGTTTTTTTTATCACCTAGAACTTCTAACTTTACCAGCTTCCATCCACCAATTTCCCTTGCTAATCTTAAGGTTCTAAGGGCTTCTTCGGAGTTAAAACAACCTGCGGTGTTTGGCAGATAAGTAATCTTCTTTGGATCAATATAATCCATCAACAAAGGTTTTTTTTTATCAGAGATATTAACTCTACGTACTGCAACAGTAACAATATCTGCACCAGATAATTTTATAGCTTTTGCACACTCACTCATGCTTTTATACTTTCCAGTACCAACAATTAATCTGGAATTAAATTTTTTTTTTGCAACTACTAATTTATCTTGTGTCAACTCTAACCCCCTCCAATAAAATGAACTATTTCTATTTTATCATTTTTTTTTAATTTGATATTATTCAATTTTTTTTTATCTACTATTTCTTGATTTAATTCAATTGCTACTTTTTTTAAAGGTATTTTGAGCTGCTTAAGAAAAATTAACAGACTTAAATTTTCATTTATAGTGGAAAATTTACCATTTATTTTAATTTTTATTTTTTTTTCCATGCTGTATAAGTTTTAAATGAGCAACAATATTATAATAATTAATGGACCTAACCTTAATCTATTGGGTGAAAGAGAACAATCACAATATGGATCTATAACATTTGAACAGCTTAAAAAAAACTGCCTAGACAAAGCTAAAGAATTAAATATTAATTTAGAATTTTACCAATCAAATATTGAAGGTGAAATAGTAACATGTGTGCAAAATGCTAAAAATAAATATGATGGAATAATTATTAATGCAGCAGGTTTTACTCATACCTCTGTTGCTATAAGAGATTCACTTGATATTTTCAAAAAACCAATTATTGAACTTCATATTTCAAATATATATAAAAGAGAAGAATTTAGACATAAATCACTAATAAGCGATATAGCTACAGGTGGTATTTTTGGTCTAGGAGACTATGGATATATTTTAGCCATAATCTCAATGCAAAATATGATTAAAAAATGAAGATAGATAAAAATATAATTAAAGAATTAACAGATTATCTTAATGAGTTTAATTTAACTGAAATTGAATACACTGAAAAAGATACTAAAATAAAAGTATCCAAATCAATAAATTCATCTTACTCAAATAATTCTACATCAACAGCACCCTTATTAAATGAAAAAATAATCAAACCAGCGATTATTGGAACTGAAGTTAAATCACCTATTATTGGAACTGCCTACCATGCACCAGAACCTGGAGCTAAAAAATTTATTGAAGTAGGAAAAAAAATAAAAAAAGGTGAAACAATTATTATTATTGAAGCAATGAAAACTATGAACCACATACCGTCCACAGCAGAAGGAATTGTTAAGGAGATTTGTGTAGAAGATGGTCAACCTGTTGAGTATGGCCAAACAATTATTATCGTAGAGTAATGTTCAAAAAAATTTTAATTGCAAATAGAGGAGAAATTGCAGTTAGAATTATCAGGGCCTGCAAAGAGTGGGGAATTGCCACTGTTGCTGTGCACTCTGATGTTGATAGAGATAGTATGCATGTAAGGTTAGCAGACGAAAGTGTTTGCATAGGCTCACACCAACCTGCAAATAGTTATTTAAATGTCCCAGCGTTAATGTCTGCTATTGAGCTTACAAAAGCTGAAGCTGTGCATCCTGGTTATGGTTTTTTATCAGAGAATGCTAACTTTGCTAAAGTTTTAGAAGAAAATAATATTAAATTTATTGGTGCCTCATCTAAGCTTATAGAAATGATGGGTGATAAAATACAAGCAAAAAAAATTGCAAAACAATATGGTCTTCCTATTATCGAAGGTTCTGAGGGTGGCGTAACTGATATAAAGCAAGCAAAGGAACTTTGTAAAAAAATTGGCTTTCCAGTTTTAATTAAGGCTTCTGGTGGCGGTGGCGGAAAAGGAATGAAGATTGTTCATAAAGAAGAGGAGTTTGAAACATCTTTTTCAGCTGCTAAGTCTGAGGCGCAAAAATACTTTGGGAATGATGAGGTATATATAGAAAAATTTTTTCAAAATCCAAGGCATATAGAGGTTCAAGTTTTGTCCGGTAAAAACAGAACTATTCATTTGCATGAAAGAGACTGTTCAGTTCAGAGAAGACACCAGAAATTAATAGAAGAAACCCCTAGTCCAGTTCTAAATGATCAAATAAGAAAAGATCTTTTCGAAAGAACAGTAAATATGGTCAGTAAAATTGGTTATGAAGGAGCCGGTACTGTAGAGTTTATATATGAGGATGGAAAATTTTATTTTCTTGAAATGAATACTCGTATTCAAGTAGAGCATCCTGTTACAGAGATGGTAACTGGTATCGATATAATTAAAGAGCAAATTTGGATAGCGTACACTGGAGATACTGCCTTAAAACAAAGTGATATCAACCCAAGAGGTCATGCTATTGAGTGCAGAATAAATGCAGAAGATGCTAGTAAAAATTTTCAACCCTCTCCTGGAACTATTGGTATGTGTCATCAGCCATCAGGTTTTAGAACAAGAGTAGATGGAGCAATATTTCAAGGATATAAAGTTACCCCTTATTACGACAGCATGATTTGTAAAGTGATCACTCATGGAAGGAATAGAACTGAAGCTATTCAAAGAATGATTAGATCGTTGGATGAATTTGTTATTGAAGGTATCACAACTACCATCCCTCTTCATAAAATACTTCTTAAGCATAAAAAATTTATAGAGTCAGATTTTAATGTTAGTTGGCTAGATAACGAAAAAGTCTTTTAATAGCACTTAGTTAACCAGATATCATATACGGGGTGATCAAATGGATTGATTGCAGGGCTAGATGAAAAAGTCCAACCATTAAATACAAAAACTTCATTGTTGTCTTTGTTTGTGAGATCTTTAACCTGAATATACGCTGTTATTTCTGGATTGTCATCAAATTCAGAATTTTTACATTTTAAACTTTTAATTGACAAATTTTGAAATTTCACTTCCTCACCTATTTTTAATTTTAAAGGGTTAGTTTTGGAGCTAACTTTATCTAAAATTTTTATCTCAATAAAATTATTAAGAATATTCTCCAATGCATTCAAAGGAGAAGATAGATTTACAAAAAATAAATAAATTAAAATTAATATAAAATTAACTTTTCCAAGTGGTGTATTTTTTTTTAATTTCGTCATTATTTTTATTTGGATGGTAAGCGTCTACTGTACCTGTTTTGTTGGATTGATGAGGCTTTTGCCAATCATATTTTTCTAGGTCATGATTATTTTCAATTCTGTTATTTGTAAAATGAATCCACGAATACCACTCATTAGGTATTTTTGAGGCATCAATTTCACCACTATAAATTACCCATCTTTTACCAGCCTTGCTTTCATAGTATTTGTTACCAGTCGAATCACTACCAACAAATTTTCCATAAAAGATTGTCTTTAATTTTGTCCCAAGGGTTTCTTGATTCCACCAAATGAAAATTTGTTTTAAAAGCGTCAACATATAATTTAATTAATTCTTCAATCTAAAATTGTATAAATTAAATTAGACTAAAGTAAGGATTTGTATATAAATTAATTCTCTTAAGATTCAAAATAAAAATTAATTAAAGGAAAAATGGCAAAATATTTAGTAGAAACTTATTACACTTGTAGCTTTAAAGTTAATCATTACCTTGATGATATTAACGAAACAGAGTTAGCAAATCTTGAAAAGCGCGATGATGGAAAGTTTGAAGTTTTAGATGTAAAACTTGATACAAGAAAAACTAAAAGTTTAGACTCTAATAATAAAGTAACTGAAACTAAAAAATTAGATATTATATCGGAACAAGGTCAGCCTAAAATTATTTCAAAAGATAACAATACTACTTTTATTAAAAAAATTAATGAAGGTGTTAGTAAAAGATTTAGTATGCCAGATAGAAGAAAAGGCTACATTCAAAAAGCAACCATTGGAAATCATAAAGTTTATTTGCATACTGGTGAATATGAAGATGGTAAAATTGGTGAAATCTTTATCGACACTAGTAAAGAAGGAGAGCTTGTAAAAGCTCTAATGAATAACTTCGCAATAGCCATTTCTCTTGGCTTGCAGTATGGAGTACCTTTAGATGAGTTTATTAGCGCTTATGTTGATACAAAATTTGAACCTTCTGGAAAAGTACATGGTAACGATAGAATAATGAGCGCCTCATCAATACTTGATTATATTTTTAGAGAACTGGCCATCTCTTACCAGAATAGGGAAGATCTTGCACATACACCAGCTATTGGTGGGTCAGATAGATCATCTCCTGAAGAAGAAAATACTGAAGATCAAAATCAATTACTTAAAATTGTTAAGGATATTACAAGCAAAGGATTTGTTAGAAATAATTACAAAAAAAATCTTGTTGATTTGTCTGATATTAAAATAAACTTAAAAGGAAAAAAATAATTTTATTTTTTAAGTTTTAAAGCTAGTCCAAGTTCATTTAGTTGCTCTTCATTAACTTCAGATGGTGCATTCATCATTAAGTCTTGGGCATTTTGATTCATTGGAAACATTGTAACTTCTCTAATATTTTTCTCATTAGCTAAAAGCATTACAATTCTATCTATGCCAGGTGCAATACCTCCGTGTGGAGGTGCACCATAACTTAAGGCGTTAATCATACCACTAAACTTTTCATCGACTTGTTCTTTTTTATATCCTGCGATTGAAAATAATTTGTACATTAATTCAGGTACATGATTTCTAATTGCACCAGATGATAGTTCTATTCCATTACAAACGATATCGTATTGGTAGGCTTTAATATTTAACGGATTATCCAGGTCCAAATTTTTTATATCACCTTGAGGCATTGAAAATGGATTGTGACTAAACTCAATTTTATTAGTTACTTCATTCTTTTCAAACATTGGGTAATCAACAATCCAACAAAAAGCAAAAGTATTTTCATCAATTAGATTTAGCTCGTTAGCGATTTTACTTCTAGCAAGTGCAGTGATTTTTTCAACATCATTGATTTTACCACAAGCAAAGAACACACTATCACCTACTTCAGCTCCTGTAATTTTCATTATTTCTTGAAGTGCTTCTTTTGAAAAAAATTTACCTATTGGTCCTTTGGCGGAAATATTTGTATCTTTTTCAATTGTAAAATATGCTAGTCCAGAAGCACCCTGCTCTTTTGCCCATTTATCAATATTATCAAAAAAACTTCTTGGTTTGTTTTTTGTGTCCTTTGTGGTGATACATCTTACTCTTGAGCCAGATTTTACAAGTTTTTTAAATATTTCAAAAGTAACATCTTCACGTGAAAATATGTCGGTCAAATCTGATATTAGTAATGGGTTTCTTAAATCCGGTTTATCTGATCCATATTTAAGCATTGATTCTTCATAAGAAATTCTTGGAAATTTTTCATGCATTAATTTTTTTAAAGAAAAATTTTTGAATACATTTATTATTAATTTCTCAACTACTTTAAAAACATCTTCCTGCTCAACAAAGGACATTTCTAGATCAAGCTGATAAAATTCTCCAGGACTTCTGTCGGCTCTTGCATCCTCGTCTCTAAAACATGGGGCAATTTGAAAATATTTATCAAATCCAGAAACCATAATTAATTGTTTAAATTGTTGCGGCGCTTGCGGTAATGCATAAAATTTTCCAGGATTTAGTCTGCTGGGAACTAAAAAGTCTCTAGCACCTTCTGGGCTTGAAGATGTTAAAATTGGAGTTTGGAATTCTAAAAAACCTAATTTAAACATTTCATTTCTTATGAAGGAAATAACTTTTGATCTTAATATAATGTTGTCGTGAATTTTTTTCCTTCTTAAATCTAGAAATCTGTATTTAAGTCTTATTTCTTCAGCATATTCTTGATCACTAAATACTGGCATAGGAAGTTCCTTGCAGGTGCCCAGAACTTCAAAAGAATTAATATTCACCTCTATTTCTCCAGTCTGTAAATCAGAATTAATAGTATCATCGCTTCTTTTTACGACTGTTCCATTAATTTTTATTACACTTTCTAACTGTATTTTTTCTAAGGCTTTAAAATTTTCGTTGCTTTTATCTATAATACACTGGGTAATTCCATAATTATCTCTTAAATCAATAAACAATAAGTTTCCATGATCTCTTTTTTTATTAATCCAGCCAGACAATATAATTTCTTCTCCATTGTTAGATTTTGTTAGCTGACTACAATTGTGTGTTCGATATTTATTCACTTAGTTATCTAATGCCTCATTAATAATTTTAAAATCGATCGATTTTTTTTTTATTAAACTAATCTCATCAATTTTATATATGAATTCAAATATTTTGCCATACGATCTCTCTACTCTTTTAATGATAAAATCAATCAATTTTTTATCTAAAGTAATTTGTCTATCTGATAAATTTTTCAATATTAGGGCAAACATAAGTTCATCATCAGGATTTTCAATTTTCGCTAGAAGGCAATTTTTAGTTCTTGATTTTAAGTCATCAAGTCTAAAAGCAACCTCTACTATTGGTTTTGTGGATGTAATTATTAAAAATTTGTTATCCTGATCAATGATATTAAAAAGTGTATAAATAAGTTTTTCGTCAACATTTAAATTTAAGTCTTCTAACACTATGTTTTGAAAAGGTTTAATAGTTTTGAGACTTTCATTATTCAGTAAATTTGATTCTATTTTGATGCCATTAAACTTTTTTAAAAAAATATTAACTAAGTGTGTTTTGCCACAAAATTTTTCACCACTTATATTTAAAAAGTTTTTTTCCCATTTTGGCCATTTATTTATTAGTTCAAAAGTATAATAATTACTTTTTCCCACATAAAAATCATCATCTCTAAAATTTTGTTCATAATCAAAATCTAATAGTAATTGATTTAAACTCTTCATTTAACTTTCCATAAATTATTAATCATAATTAAATCTAAATTTTGCTTACTCATATCATTTAAGAAAAATTTAGGGGAACCATTATAAATTATTTTAAATAGAATATTTTGACTATCAAATTTTAATGTATAAAATTCTGATATTAGATCAATATTTTCTATGGCATTCTCAATTTCTGCAATCTGTTTATAATTTTTTGAGTTTACCGATATAGTTATTGGAAGTTTTATAGATGTGTTAATTTCATTATTTTTTTTCCACTGATCTTCGTAGACATTTTTTAAATCTATTATTAATGTTTCAGCTTCACTTTCATTTTGTAAGTTAATTTTATCATATCTTTTGTTATCGAGCTTAAGTGAATTGTTTAGATCAATTTTAGAAAGTATTTTAATTTCACTTTTATTTTTATAAATTATTAAAACTATATGATCTTTAAGATCATATTTTGCTATTAAATCACTAAAGTCATGAGCTTCAATATTATTCTTTACACTTTGAATCTTATCCAAATCATCCAAATCTTCACTTGGTAATAAATACTCTAATAATTGAAAATTATTTTTTTCGTCATTCCATTTATTATAAAATATATTATTGTAAAATAAGTAAACAGTATCTGTCTCAGTATCTATCAATATTGGTATCAGCAGAACCTTATTTTTCAATGGAATGGATGGGAAAATATTTTTTTTTTCAAGAAATTTTAAAACTTTTTTTTTATTAAATGTTGTCTCAAGATTAGCAAAGTATTCATTATTAATAAATTTTTCTTCACCAATTGTAAAAGAATCAATCATTCCTTTAATTTCTTTAATTGCTGTATTCTTAATCTTATCTCTATCACCAGAGGTTGTAATCATTGTTAAAAGATTAAAAAAAGATATTTTAAAACCATCGTCAATTACACGATTTTTTTCAAAATTAACCTCAAATGGCGATGAAATTTCAATATTAGATACCTTAAAAGTATTTGCGTGCAAATAGGTTGTGGAAAAAATTATTATAAATAGAACGAATGAGCTAAAAAATATATATACTTTTTTAAATCTTAATAATTTATTAAAAGTTTGCATAATTTATACTAATGAAAAAAGAAAAATTTACCTATGAAAAAAGTGGCGTAAACATAAAAGCTGCTGATAATTTTGTTAAATTTATATCTGCAATTTCAACAAAAGATAAAGGCAAAAAAAAGTTTCAAAATATTGGTGGTTTTGGTTCAATATCTAATATTCCTAAAGATATTAAAAGACCAAAAATTGTAGCTTGTACTGATGGTGTAGGCACAAAAGTAGAGATAGCAAATACACTCAATAAATATGACACAATTGGCATTGATCTAGTTGCAATGAGTGTTAACGATTTAATCGTTCAAGGAGCGAAACCATTGCTATTCTTAGATTACATCTCAATTAATAAAATAGATTTAAAAAAATTAAAATCTATTCTTAAGGGAATAGTCAAAGGTTGCAAAATTTCAAATTGTGAGCTTGTTGGAGGCGAAACAGCAGAAATGCCAGGCACTTATGAAAAAGGCAAGTTTGATATAGCCGGATTTGCTGTTGGTGTTGTGGATGGTAATAAAATTTTAGATAAAAAAAACATTAAAAAAAATGATTTAATTTTAGCCATTCCTTCTAGTGGCGTTCATTCTAACGGATACTCTTTAGTACGATATGTTTTGAAAAAAAATAAGATTAATTTGAAAAAAAATAAATTTTTAAAAAAAGAATTGCTAAAACCAACCAAGATTTATGTCAAAGAAGTTCTGAATCTAATAAATAATGATCTTTTAAATGCTTGTGCCAATATTACCGGGGGTGGTCTTGAAGATAATATTAAAAGAGTAATTCCCAACGGTCTTGTAGCTGATATTGATTTAGATAAAATAAAAATAAAGAAAATTTTTAAATGGTTAAAACAAAATAATATTGAAGACCAAGAAATGTTAAAAACATTTAATTGTGGTGTTGGTTTTTGTCTAATAATTAATCCCAAAAATTTAAATAAAATTAATAAATTTTTTACTAAAGAGTTTAAACCCTATGTTATTGGTAAAATAACCACAGGTAATAATAAAGTTAAACTTAATGGAAAAATTGACTGGTCTTAATAAAAAAAAAACAGCAGTTTTTATTTCAGGAGCTGGCAGTAATTTAAGAAATTTAATTAAATTTTCAAAAATTAAAAAAAACCCTATTTCTATTGATTTGATTATTTCAAGCACAAAAGGTGCAAAAGGATTGAAGTTTGCAGATCAATTCAGCATTAAAAAAAAAATATTAAATTTTAAAAATGTTAAAATTACTGAAAAAAAATTATTAACCTTACTAAAAAAAAATAAAATTGAATTTATTTGCTTGGCAGGTTTTATGAAAATTTTATCTAAAAATTTTATAAAAAAATTTAATAAAAAAATAATTAATATACACCCCTCACTACTTCCTAAATACAAGGGACTAAATACACATATCAAAGCTATTGAAAATAAAGATAAGTTTGCAGGTTGTACTGTTCATTACGTCACAGAAAAACTTGATTCAGGAAAAATTATAGTGCAAAGAAAAATTAAAATAACCAAAAAAGATACACCTAATACTTTATCTAAGAAGGTTCTTAAACAAGAGCACAAGCTATATCCTGCTGCAATTCTGAAAATTTTTAATTAATCTTTAAAAAAGAAATCGATCTCTATTTTGGCATTTTCAATACTGTCAGAGCCATGAACAGAATTTTTATCTATAGAAATTCCATATTTTTTTCTGATAGTTCCTTCGTCAGCATCTTTTGGGTTTGTGGCACCCATTAATTCTCGATTTCCTAATACTGCATTTTCTTTCTCAAGAATCATCACAACTATCGGTCCAGATGAAAGATAGGTACATAAATCATTATAAAATGGTTTAGTTTCATGAACTTTATAAAATTGCTCAGCTTCATTTTTTGCTATTTTAATTTTTTTATCCTTAACAATCTTAAACCCTTTGTTTTTAAACATTTCTTTGATTTCATTGTCTAAATTTCTCTCAACCGCATCAGGTTTGATGATTGATAATGTGTGCTCTATGTTACTCATAATGTTCCTCTATCAGTTGATTTAATAATCTCACTCCAAAACCAGTTGCCCCACCCGGGTTTAAATTTTCTGCCTTTTTAGAAAATGCCATCCCTGCTATATCTAAATGTGCCCATGGTGTTTTTTCTACAAATCTTTGAAGGAATTGTGCCGCTGTAATAGATCCAGCTCCTCCAGAATAATTAATATTTTGAATATCTGCGATTTGAGAATCCATTAATTTGTCATAGTTCTTGTGCAACGGGAGTCTCCAAACTTTTTCATTAACTTTCTCTCCTGATTTAAAAATTTTATCTGAAAGTTCGTCATTATTAGAAAACAACCCAGCATACTCTTCTCCAAGGGCTACAATAATAGCACCAGTTAAAGTTGCTAAATCTATAATAAATTTAGGTTTAAATTTTTTTTCAGTAAAACTTAGTGCGTCTGCAAGAACAAGTCTTCCTTCAGCATCAGTATTTAGAACTTCTATTGTTTTGCCGTTATATGCTTTTACTATATCGCCTGGTCTTTGAGCATTTCCACCTGGCATATTTTCAACTAAACCAACTACTCCTACAGCATTAACTTTTGCTTTTCTTGTTGCCAAACTTTGAATTAACCCCGCAACGACTGCTGATCCTGCCATATCATACTTCATCTCATCCATAAATTTTGCAGGTTTTAGGGAAATTCCACCCGTGTCAAAACATACTCCTTTGCCAACAAATGATAATGGTGCTTTTTTATCTTTTTTATTTCCATACCATTCAAGAGTAACAAGGAAAGATTCATTTATGCTCCCTCTACCAACCCCCAACAATGAGTGCATACCAAGTTTTTCAAGTTGTATTTCATTGTACACAGTAACCTTAATTCCTAATCGTTTTAATTTTAATAGCCTACTTACATATTCTTTTGGGTTAAGAACATTAGGTGGTTCAGAAACTAAATCTCTTGCAAAATTTGTTCCCTCTTCAAGTGCTTTAAATTTTATTTCATTTTTAATTGTAATTTTATTTTTTTGTCCCAATATATTTATTAAAATTTCATTTTTATTTTTTTTAGCCTTATAAACATTAAACTCGTAAGCTTTTAGTTTGAAGCCATGTAAAAACCTCCCAATGAAATCATTCTCTGGTTTTGATTGAATACTAAGTGGGTTTATAGATAATTCCTTTATATTATTTGATTTAATAAAAGTAAAAAACTCAGCACCCATATACTCTATATCTGAAAGCTCTAGATTATTTTTAATATCAATTAAAATTATTTTTGTTTTAGAGTTTAAATCAAAGCTTAAGATGTTTTTTTTAAGATCACGTTTCTTTAATATATTCTGTATATAAGTTATTTCTGAATTTGAAAAAAAAGTAACAATATATTTTGTGTTAAAGTTTTCTTTAGTAAATAAAGTGTAAGCGTTAGCTGTTTTATCTTTAGAATAATTTGAATAATTAATTTTAATAGACATAAATTTTTAAATACAATCTGTAAGAGATGAATGCTATATATGAATAAATTTATTATAATACAATGAAAAAATTATTATTTGCACATTTTTTGAAAGATACCTTATTTTTTTTTCTAATAATGTCTTTATCTTTAGGTTTAATTGTGTGGGTAATTCAAGCTGTTAATTACTTAGATTTTATAACGGAAGATGGGCATGGCTTTTATGTGTATTTTTCATATACTCTGTACAATTTTCCTAAAATTATTCATAGAATTTTACCCTTTGTTTTTTTTATTTCATTGTTTTATCAAATTAATAGATATGAATTAAGAAACGAATTAATTATCTTCTGGACCATAGGTGTAAGTAAATTACAATTTATTAGAATAGTTTTAAGTTTCTCATTAATTTTCATTATTTTTCAAATAATTATTGGTGCTTATATTTCTCCAGGTGGTCAGGATAAGGCGCGTAATTTCATTAGGGATTCTAACATAGATTTTTTTCCATCATTATTTCAAGAAGGTAAATTTATTGATGTAGTACAAAATCTAAGTATTTTTATTGAGTCTGAAAAGCCTGTAGGAACGTATAATAATATTTTTCTAAAAGAAATGCAGGAAAGTAGCGCTGGTAAGTCTAAAGTTATCTACGCAAAAAGTGGTTCTTTGATAAATCGTGAAGGAAAAAGATACCTAGAATTATTTGATGGAAATGTAGTTAATATAGATGGTTCAAAAACTAATAATTTTTCATTTGAAAAAATTGATTTTGATTTAATGCAATATGAATCTAAAAGCACATCCTATCCTAAAATCCAAGAGTTAAACAATTACCTTCTAGTAAAATGTTTAAATTATTATTCACAAGGTAAGGCGAATGAAATGATAAGTGAGATTTTGAATTGTAATAAAAGCTCTGTTAAAGATATTAAAGAAGAGCTTTTTAAAAGGTTTTACAAGCCCATATACTTGCCTTTATTGTCTCTATTAGCTTGTTTAATTTTTTTTATCTCAAAAGAAAATAAAAAATTTACTTTTTACAGATATATAATATTTTCTACTGGCATTGTTGCTATTGTCATTTCTGAAATATCTTTAAGATATGTATCTAATAGTGATTTTGGGACTATACTTTTTTATAACTTTTCCGTTATTGACAATTTTAGGCTTGTATATTTTTACTTATAATAAATCAAAAAAAAATTATTAATGATTAAAACATTTGAATTATATTTAATTGTGCTTTTTTTAAAAAAAATTTTAAATATTTTTTTAATTTTTTTTGCATTAGTCTTTATACTCAGTTTATTTGAAGAGATTAGTTTTTTTAAAGATTTGAAGGTGGGCTCATTTTTTCCATTCATGTTAAGTGGTTTGACTGCACCTGCTACTCTTTTTGAAATTTTTCCTTTTATTTTTTTAATTGGAACTCAGTTTTTTTTTCTAGATATAATTGATAAAAATGAGTTGGATATTTTAAAGATCAATGGATTAAGTAATCTTAGAGTTTTAAGAACTTTGTTTTTAACTTCATTTCTAGTTGGATTTATTTTAATAACTGCATTTTACTTTTTATCATCAAAATTGAAATTTATTTACTTCGATATTAAGAATTCATACTCAAATGATAACAAATACCTAGCGGTTATTAAAGAAAGTGGCCTATGGATTAAAGATGAAATTGATAATAAAATACTAATTATAAATTCAGATCAGATTTCAAATAATTTATTAATCAATGTATCGATTCATGAATTTGACAATAACTTCCAATTAATAAATTTAATTCAATCTAAAGAAGTTAATATTACTAAATATGAATGGATCATATCTAGACCATTGATCTTTAATGATAATAAAACAATTCAGTTAGAGGAAGAGCTCTTGTTGAAAACTCATTTTGATATAGTAAAAATAAATAGCTTATTTAGCAACCTATCCTCCTTAAATTTATCTCAATTATTGAAACTAAAAGATGATTACAAGTCTTTAGGAAGCTCTACAAGAGAGGTTGATATCCATTTACACAAACTTTATTCTCTTCCATTATTTTTATCAATTATGACAATTTTTGCTTCAATAATAATGTTTAACAATAAAAGAAATACTTCTACAATTTTTCACTTAATATTAGGGATTTTATTTTCAGTAATTGTTTATTATCTATCCTATTTATTTTATTTATTGGGAGAAAATGGAAAAATACCAATTATACTATCAATATATCTCCCATTTATGATATTGCTACTTATTACATTAATTGGAATGATTAGGTTAAATGAAAAATAGCTCAAAAGTTTTAATATTTTTATTTTTTTGTATTATTTTATTTGGTCCTAATAAAATTTATGCAAATGAAATTCTTTTTAACACTTCAGAGTTAAATATTACAGATAATGGCAATATTACTAATGCTGGACCCGGTTCCGCTTATTCCAAACTTAACAATATAAAAATTGATGGGCAAAGTTTTAAATTTAATAAAACTTCCTCTATATTAATTGCTTATAATGCCAAAGCTACTTTGGCTGAAAAAAATATAGAAATAAAAGCTGACAAATTAATTTATGACCAAAAATTTTCAATAATTAGAGCTTTAGGAGGTGTAGAAATACATGACTTAGCAAACAACATTATATTAAATTCAGAGGAGGCTATTTATAAAAAAAATGAAAAAATTATTGAATCAAACGTTAAGTCTACTTTTGTAGATAGAGCTGGCAATAATTTTATTACAGAGCAATTTGCTTATACTTTGAATGATAGTTTGGTAAAAATTTCTAAAGCAAAAATTGTAGATATCCAAAACAACAATTATTATATTGAGAAAGCTTATTTAAATTTATTAACAAATAAATTGATTGGAAAAGACATATCAATAGATTTTAATAATTTAGCTGAAAATAATGAGCCTAGACTAAGCGGTAAAACCGTCAGTACGGACAAAGATAAAACTGTTATAGAAAAAGGTGTCTTTACAACCTGTAAAAGAAATGATGATTGTCCTCCTTGGGAATTTTTAGCCAAAAAAATCACACATGATAAAAAAAAGAAGACTATCAACTATGAAAGTGCTTGGCTAAAAATTTATGATAAGCCTGTTTTCTATTTTCCAAAATTTTTTCATCCTGACCCAACTGTAAAAAGACAATCTGGGTTTTTAATGCCTTCATTTACAGGATCTAATTCTACTGGTTCAGCTTTTACTCTGCCTTATTTTCATGTAATTTCTGATAATAAAGATTTAACATTTATTCCAAGGCTTTATTCAGCAAATAAAATACTAGCACAATCTGAATATAGAGTTGTTAATGCTAAATCAAAGCACACGATTGATTTTAGCTTGTTAAATGAAAAAAACCATTCGTCCAAAACTCATTTTTTTTCAAATAGTCAAAGTGAAATAGAGTTAAATTATTTTGATAATGCTGATTTATCTCTTGAATTACAACATTCTTCAAGTGACACTTATTTAAAAAGTTACAAATTACAATCGCCTCTTATAAGTAGTGACGCAAGTACATTAACTTCTACATTTAGTTTCAATGCATCAAGGAAAGATTTAAGTTTAGAAACAGACTTTATAGTTTACGAGAATCTAAGTGACGTATCAAGTGGAGATAAATATGAATATGTTTACCCTAGTTATAATATTAGAAAAGATCTATACACAAATTTACTAACATCTGGAAACTTCAATCTAAACTCAAATGGTTATATAAAAAATTACAATACCAATGTTTTTGAAAAAGTTGTGGTTAATGATTTTTTATATAGTTCTTATCCAAAATTTACCAATAATGGCTTAAAAAATAATTATAATATTTTGTTTAAAAATATAAATACTGACAGTAAAAATTCTGAAAATTATAAACAAAAATTAGACATAAAAGTTGCTAGCTTACTCGAATACAATTCTTCTTACCCATTGGAGAAAAAAACAAATGATTATACAAATATACTTAAGCCAATTATTTCAGCAAGATATAGTCCCAATAATTCAAAAAATGCAAGAGATGATGATAGAAGGATCGATGTAAACAATGTATTTAGTCTTAACAGGCTTGGGTCTAACGATTCAGTTGAAGGTGGTGGCTCGTTAAGCTTTGGAACCGAATTTTACAAAACTGATTTTTATAACAGAGAAGTCTTTAACGCTAAAATTGCCAATGTTTTTAGATATGAAGAAGATAAAAATTTACCCATTAATAGCTCACTTGGTAATAAAACCTCTGACATAATGGGTTACTTAAATTTTAACCCTAATGATTTTTTTAAAATTAACTATGAATTCTCTCAAGATGAAAACTTGAAAGATACAAACTACCAATTGTTTAAAAATGAATTTAAAATTAATAATTTTGTATCTACATTTGAATATCTAAATCAGAATAATAGCACAAATAAAGAAAGCTACCTTTCAAACAAAACTGTCTATAATTTTAAAAAATCAAATAGTTTTATTTTTGAAGCAAGAGAAAATAAAGAAACTAAAGCTACAGAATTTTATAATCTAATATATGAGTATAGAAATGATTGTTTGATTGCTGCAATTCAGTATAATAAGGATTATTACACTGATAGAGATTTAAAACCAAATGAAAGTATCTATTTAAATTTAACCATAATTCCATTTGGTGAAACAAAGTCTCCCAATCTTAGAAAATGATGACTAAAATAAAATTTATTTTAAGTTTAATTATTTTACTTACACTAAGTATTAAATCATACTCTGATGAAAATATTTACATCGTATATAAGGTTAATAATCAAATTATAACAAATACTGATATAGAAAAAGAATACAGATATTTGGTTTCATTAAACAATCAATTAAAAAGTTTGGAATAAACTGAAGGTATTAGAAATATCAAGAGAGTCTGCACTAAGAGAACAAATCAAAAAAATAGAGTTATCAAAATATTTTGACCTGCAAACATTAAATTTAAACATTGATAATTATTTAGAGAATTTTTATAAAAATTTAGACATTAATACTGAAAGTGAATTTGAGAAGTATTTAGAAGGTAGCAACATATCCTTAGATTATATTAAAAAAAAAATTCAAATAGAAATTTTATGGAATCAACTAATATACGACAAATATATTGCTCAAATTAATATTGATCAAAATAAACTAAAAGAAAAATTAAAAGAATTAAGCAATAAAGCAAACCAAAAAGTGTATTCTCTATCAGAAATTTTATTTGATAAAGAAAATAACTCAAGTTTTGAAAAAAAATTAGAAGATATAAATCAAAGCATAAATGAAATAGGATTCAATAATACTGCTAATATATTCAGTATAACAGATAGTTCAAAGTTTGGTGGTAAAATTGGATGGATCAAAGAACAAAAATTATCTAAAAAAATCATAGAAGAGCTTCAGTTACTAGAAACTGGTCAATATACTTCGCCCATTCAAACTGGTAGTTCATTTTTAATATTAAAAATAGAAGAAATTAAATATGAAAAAACTACAATTAATGAAGAGGAAGAATTAAATAAATTGATTCAATTTGAGACAAGTAAACAATTAGATCAATTTTCAAAAATATTTTATAAACAAATAAAAATTAATAGTCTGATAGATGAACTATAAACCTATATTAATTGTTGCAGGGGAGCCAAATAGTATTTTTTTAGAAATTTTTTTTAAAAGTATTCAAGCTCATCGTTATAAAAGCCCACTGATTATTATTGTTTCAAAAAAATTACTTGAGCAACAAATGAAAAAGTTAGGATTTTTTTTTGAAATTAATATTATTAATGAAAACTTTAAACAATTTGATTTATTAAATAACAAAAAAATTAACTTAATTAATATAGAATATAAATTTAATAATTGTTTTGAACAAATTTCTAGTAAATCTAATAACTATATAAGTAAATCTTTTGAAGTTGCTTTAAAAATTATTAAATCAAATAAATTATCTAAATTTATCAATGGACCAATCTCAAAAAAATATTTTTTAAAAGGAAAAACTTTGGGTATTACAGAATATTTAGCAAAGAAAACTAACAAAACTAATGAAGTTGTAATGCTTATATTTAACAATAAATTGTCAGTAAGTCCTCTTACAACACATTTGGCTTTAAAAGATGTACACAAACAAATTTCAAAACGAAAAATATATCAACATGTAAAACTTATTACTAAATTTTATAAAAAAAAATTAAATAAAAAACCTAAGATTGCTATAACTGGTTTAAACCCACACTGTGAAAGCAATTTCAAAAACTGTGAAGAAAAAGCTATAATCATACCTGCTATCAAACAATTAAAATTAAAAAGATTTAACGTTAAAGGGCCATTTCCAGCAGATACTATTTTTATTAAAGAGCATTTAAAAAATTATGATGTAATTATAGGAATGTACCACGATCAAGTCTTATCTCCGATGAAAGCTTTATTTAATTTTGATGCTATAAATATTACCTTAGGTTTACCTTTCGTTCGTATTTCTCCTGACCATGGACCCAATACGTCTATGTTAGGCAAAAATTTATCAGATCCTAAAAGTTTGATTAATGCTTTAAAGTTTTTAGATAATTAAGTGCCTATTAAAGCTAAAAAAAGTCTTGGTCAAAACTTTCTCATAGATAGAGAGGTTTTAGATCAGATTGTATCAACATGTGATATCACCAATAAAGAAATTTTAGAAATTGGTCCCGGTACTGGAAACTTAACAACATATATTTTAAAAAAAAATCCAAAAAAAGTTTATGTTGTTGAAAAAGATGATGAACTAGCAATATTATTAAATGAAAAATTTAATAAGGAAATAGTAATAATTAACGATGATATTTTAAAAGTAAATGAAGATAAGATTTCAGAACAAAAACTGACTGTATTCGGTAATCTTCCCTATAACATTTCAACAGAAATTTTATCAAAATGGGTTTCTAATATTGGTACAACCTTTTGGTTTGAAAGCCTAGTTTTCATGTTTCAAAAAGAAGTAGCAGATAGAATTATCGCAAAATCCAATAACTCAAATTATGGTCGTTTATCAATTTTAACAAATTGGAAATTAAACGTTAAAAAGATTATGGATATAAAGTCTCAAAGTTTTTCACCAAGACCTAAAATAGATAGTTCGTTATTATTATTCACCCCTAAAGAAAATTTTTTTAAATTAAAAAATGCTAAAAATCTTGAAATGATTACTAGAATTTTTTTTAGTCAAAGAAGAAAAATGTTAAAAAAACCCTTTAATCAAATATTCAATAATGCAAACGAAGTAGCTAAAAAATTTAATATCGATCTTAATCTTAGGCCTCAAAACCTTGAGCCAGAAATGTATTTTAAGCTTACAAAAGAATATGAAAATCTAAGAAGTTAATTTGTTGACGTGCTTTCTTATGTATTCTTTATCATAATCTTTTGAACCATTATTAATTTCGGCATCAATTAAATTACTAATCTTGGAATAGCACTCTTCAAGGTTATCATTTACAATTACATAGTCATAATTAATCCAGTGCAATACATCTCTACTAAATTCTTTCATTCTCTCTTCTACAATTAATTTATCTTTCATATCTCTATTAGATAGTCTTTCAAATAAAACTTCTTTACTTGGGGGTAAAATAAAAAAAGTAATTAATTTGTAATTTAATTTTTTATTCTTAATTTGATCAGCACCCTGCCAGTCAATATCAAATATTACATTCTCACTTTTTTCTAATTTTTCAATAACCGGCGTTCTTGTAGTTCCATAAAGATGACTGAATACTTTTGCATATTCTAAGAACTCTTCATTTTTTACTAAGTTCTCAAACTTTTCTTGATTAATAAAGTAATAATCTTTATCTGCAATTTCGTTTAATCTTGGTTTTCTAGTCGTGTGAGATACGGATATATGGAAGTCTTTATTTTCTGACAGAAGCTTTACTAGAGTCGTTTTACCTGCCCCAGATGGGGATGATAAAATTACCATTATCCCATCTTTTTTTTTGGACATTTAAATTTCTAGTTTGCTTTTCCTGATATAAAATTTACAGCATCTCCTACGGTAAGAATTTTTTCAGCCTCACTGTCTGAAATTTCTGAACCAAATTCTTCTTCAAAAGCCATTACCAACTCAACTGTGTCTAAGCTATCTGCGCCAAGATCATCTATAAAACTTGAATCGTCTAATACTTTAGCTTCATCTATACCTAGGTGGTCTGCTACAATTTTTTTAACTTTGCTTGAAATATCTTCTGACATAATGTTCCCTTTTGTTAGATTTTGTTAATAGTTTAAAAAGGAATTTTGTCAACCCAAATACATGCCTCCATTAACATGTAATGTTTCTCCATTAATGTAGTCTGATTGGTCAGAACTTAAGAAAGCTACTGCATTTGCAATATCCTCGGGTTTACCTAGTCTATTAGAAGGAATTTTAGCTATTATTGCGTCTTTGTGTTTTTCATCAATTTGATCTGTCATTGCGGTACTTATGAAGCCAGGTGAGATGCAGTTTATATTAATGTTTTTTTTAGCGTACTCAATCGCTAGACTTTTAGACATAGCAACAATACCTGCTTTTGAAGCTGTATAATTTGCCTGACCAACATTACCTGTGTGCCCTACTACAGATGTAATATTAATAATTTTTCCAGATTTATTTTTAAGCATTTTTTTTATAGAATATTTACACATTAGAAATGTTGAGGTTAAATTGATATCTATAACCTTGGTCCATTCTTCTAGGCTCATTCTGATTGTTAAATTATCTTTTGTAATGCCAGCGTTGTTAATTATACAATCGAGTGATCCACCCAGCTCTTCAGTTGCATTATTTATAAACTCATCAATCTTTTCATGTTGAGAGATATCAAACTTAAGTATTTTAATATTATTAAATTTTGATTTTAACTCTTCTAGTTTTTCAACTCTTGTACCTGTAGCTAAAATATTAGCCCCATTCTCGTGAAGTTTTTCAACTATTGAATTACCAATGCCACCCGATGCACCTGTGATTATAATGTTTTTATTTTTTAAACTATTCATTAATATTAATTAACTTTATATCTTCTTCATTATTTATTGCACTAACTTTAACATTTTTATCAATTCTCTTTACTAGGCCTGATAAAACTTTACCTGGTCCTATTTCTATAAATTGAGTAATACCTTTATCAATCATTAATTTAACACTTTCTCGCCATCTAACTCTACTTTCAATTTGCTTAACTAATAAATCTTTTAACTCAATAGAATTAGATATTTCTTTTCCAGTTACATTGGAAATTAAAATATTTTCAGGTTCTTTAAATTTTAGTTTTGCTATTTCTTCATTCATTACAAGGGTTGCTTTATTCATTAGCTTACAGTGAAATGGGGCGCTGACAGGTAGTTTAATATTTTTGATATTTGCGATTTTTAAATCGATCATCATTTTTTCCAAATCTTCTATTTTACCACTTAAAACTATTTGCCCCAGGGAGTTGTCATTTGCAATGTAGCATTCGTATTTATTTTTATTTTCATTGATAATGTTTTCCACTACAGCAATTTCAGATCCCAAAACGGCTACCATTCCACCTACTCCTTTTGGTACTGAGCTCTGCATAGCTTTTCCTCTAATTTTTAATATCTTTAAAGTATCAGGGAACGACAATGACCCAGCTGAAGTTAAAGCTGAATACTCTCCCAATGAGTGTCCTGCAAAAAAATTTGCTTTATTTAAATCAATTTTAAATTCTTCTTTAATAAGCCTGAATATTGAGTAGCTAATTAAAAATATTGCAGGCTGAGTATTCTCTGTTAGGTCTAATTCTTCTTTTGGTCCACCTAGAACAAGTTTTGACAAGGAAAATCCAAGAGTATCATCTGCCTCTTTGAATAAATCTTGAATTAGACTATACTTATCATGCAAGTCTTTGCCCATTCCTACTAATTGTGAGCCTTGGCCAGGAAAAATAACAGAAAACATTTAAATATCTAAAATTTATTATGGTTTTAAGTGTTGTAATTCAATTATTATAATAGTATATCCTCACTTTTTATTAAAGAACAATTATGAATTTATACGAACACACTATTGTAGCAAGACAAGATACTAGCCCAGCTCAGGTTAAATCTTTAGCTGAAAAATACTCTAAAATTGTAGAGAAGAATGATGGTGAGATAGTACAAACTGAAGATTGGGGTTTGTTAAACCTTGCTTATACTATCAAAAAAAATAAAAAAGGTATCTATATGCACTTTAAAATTAAAGGTGCTGGTAAAATTATTAAAGAATTAGAAAAAAATGAAGCAATAGATAAAAACCTTCTAAGATATATGACTGTTAAAGTTAAAAAATTTGATTTAGAGGCAAAATATTTTTCAAGAAAAGATGACTATGAGAAAAAAGAATATAAAAAAGAATATAATAGAGATTAATTATGCCATCAAAAAAAAGAGCTGGAAATAAAAAAAAAGGTAGCCAAAGTAATTTTGCAAAACTAAGTATTTTCCAACCTAATAAATATAAATTCAAAAAATCTTGTCCACTTTCAGTAAAAGGTGCGCCTGAAGTTGACTATAAAAATATTAGATTATTAAAAAAATATATGTCCGAAAATGGTAAAATCTTACCATCAAGAATTACTAATGTTTCACAAAAGAAACAACGAGAGCTTTCTCTATCTATTAAGAGAGCTAGAAACTTAGCGTTAATTTAAATGAAAGTTATACTTTTAGAAAATTTGAGAAGAATAGGATCTATTGGTGAAATCATAGATGTAAAAAGAGGCTTTGCTAGAAACTTTTTAATTTCAAATAAAAAAGCCCTTTACGCTTCAAAAGAAAATATTGCTGAGGTTGAGAAAATAAAATCTGAATTAGGTAAAAAAGATGCAGAAAAAAAGAAAGAAGCTAAAAAAATTTCAGAACAAATTAATGGTAAAGAGTACGAAATTAAAAAACTAAGCACAGAAAACAAAGAACTTTATGGTTCTGTTAAGCCAACTGAAATTTCAAAATTATTACTAGAAAGTGATAAATTAGATATCAAGCCTTCTATGATACAACCAATAACTGAAATTAAATCAATTGGTAAATTTAAAGTAAAAATTATCTTACACTCCGAAATAGATTCAGAAATTACTATTAATGTAATTACATCAGAAACTATTCAATAATTATACAATTTTTTCCCCAACACATAATTGTTATTTTTTTAAATCTTTTTTCAGATAAGGTTTATTCATGGAAAATAATCTAAGCTTAGTTAAAGAGACCTTTAAAGAGTTACCAAACAACGTTGAAGCTGAACAGTCTGTTATAGGATCTATTTTAGTGTCTAACGAAATATTTGATGAAATTAATACTGTTGTCTCAAGTATTAATTTTTATGATCCAATGCACCAAAAAATATTTTCTGCAATAGAAAGTTTAATTTACAAAGGGATGCTTGCAAATCCTATTACCTTAAAGAATTATTTTGAAAATGAAAAAGATGAACTAAATGTGCCTGAATATTTAGTTAAAGTGACTAAATTCTCCACATCTTCTAGACAAGCAATTGAATATTCTAGAATTATTTACGACATGTTTGTTCGTAGAGAATTAATTAAAATATCTGAAAATACAATTGATGCTGCTAAAATAAATAACCTAAATACTAACGGTCAAAACATAATTGAAAATTCTGAGAGATTATTATTTGATCTTGCTGAAAAAGGTTCTTTTAACTCTTCATTAGTTAAATTTGATGAAGCAATGAAACAGACAATTGAGATGGCTTCTGCTGCCTACAGAAACGAAGAGGGAATTGTGGGTGTGCCAACTGGTTTAAGAGATTTAGATGATAGATTGGGTGGACTGCATAATTCTGATTTAATTATTATAGCTGGAAGACCTTCAATGGGTAAAACGGCTTTAGCAACCAATATAGCTTTTAATGCAGCTCAAAAATTACAAGAAAGTGGAAAAAAATCTTCTGTTGCATTTTTTTCATTAGAGATGTCATCAGAGCAACTATCAACAAGAATTTTAGCAGAGCAATCTAGAATTAGATCAAATGATATTAGAAGAGGAAGAATTTCCGATGAACAATTTGATAAGTTTATTGAAACTTCAAAAAATATATCTGAGCTACCTCTTTATATAGATGAAACGCCTGCCATTAGTATTGCCGCAATGAGTAATAGGGCAAGACGTATTAAAAGACTATTTGGCTTAGACTTAATTGTGGTTGATTACATCCAATTAATGAGAGGATCCTCTGGAAATAGAGACGGTAGAGTTCAGGAAATATCTGAAATTACTCAGGGACTTAAAGCTATGGCAAAAGAGCTTAAACTTCCTGTTATTGCGCTCTCTCAACTATCAAGAGCTGTTGAACAAAGAGATGATCACAAGCCGCAATTATCAGATTTAAGAGAGTCTGGATCAATTGAGCAAGATGCTGATGTTGTAATGTTTGTTTATAGAGAGGCATATTACTTGGAGAGAAAAGAACCAAGACCCGCAACTGTTGAGCATGCAGAATGGCAAGCTAAAATGAATGAGGTGTCGAATTTAGCAGAACTTATTATTGGAAAACAAAGACACGGCCCAACCGGTAATATCATGTTAGAATTTGAAGCAATGTTTACTAAATTTAAAGATACTCAAATTAACTAATATCAAATATATTAGTATTAAATGCTATCTCATTTATACCAAAATACTGTTTTAAAGAATCCTAAGTCAATTTTTGTATTACTTTTAATTACCCTATTAAGCTTTGGTTATTTCTCAAAAGATTTTAGGCTAGACGCCTCCTCTGAAACCCTTTTAATTGAAGGGGATCCTGATCTTGAATATTTAAAAGAAATCACCGAAAGATATAGGTCTAAAGAATTTCTAGTTTTAACCTACTCTCCTAATGAAGGAATGGTAACTGAATCTTCTATCAATAATCTTTTAAGTTTAAAATACAAAATTCAAAGTTTAGAGTGGGTACATAGCGTTGTAACATTGCTAGATATTCCTCTACTAAATAACTCTGAAGCCTCTCTCCAGGAAAGGTTAGAGAGGTTTAAAACGTTAAAAGATGAAGATGTTGATACAGAAAGAGGATTTAAGGAAATACTTAACGGTCCTGTCTTTAGAAATTTTGTCATCAGTGAAGATGGAAAAACAAGTGGAATAATTGTCTATATAAAAAAAGATGACTTAAAAAATTTGGAAAGCAAAACTGAAAAAGAAATAGAGATATATAAAGATAATTCAAAGAAGAAAAATCATGAAAATATTACTCAAATAAGAGAAATAATTAAAAGCTATGAAGATGTGGGGAAAATCTACTTGGGAGGTATACCGATGATTGCGGATGACATGATGTCATTCATTAAGAGCGATATAATTGTTTTTGGTTTAGGTGTGCTTTTATTTATTATAGCTACTCTATGGTTTGTTTTTAGAAAATTAATTTGGATCATTGTTCCAATTAGTAGTTGTTTCTTCTCTGTATTAATCATGACCGGATTGCTTGGTCTGCTAGGCTGGAAGGTTACTGTTATTCATCAAATTTTATCGCTCTGATGTTAATTTTAACTATGGCAATGAATATTCATATGAGTACTCGTTTTTTACAATTAAAAAATGACTTTCCTAATTTGGATAACTTTAAAATTATCTCAATGACAACCTATAAAATGTTTTTGCCCATCATCTATACGGTTTTAACAACTGTATGTGCTTTTCTCTCATTAATATTTAGTGGAATAAAACCTATTATAGATTTTGGATGGATGATGACCTTTGGTTTGATCACATCATTTATCATAACATTTACTTTACTGCCTACGTTGCTTAGTTTTATGTCTAATAATAATATTAGTATTAAAGAAAATGAAAATTCAAAGATTACTTCTTTTTTTGGAAAAATATCTATTAACAATAAAAGTATTATATTTATAATAACTGGTTTTGTTATAATTTTAAGTGTTATGGGAATAAGCCGTCTTGAAGTTGAAAATAGTTTTATAAACTATTTTAATAAAAATACTGAAATTTACAAAGGCATGAAACTTATTGATGAAAAACTAGGTGGCACAACTCCACTAGAGGTAATTTTAAAATTTCCAGAAAAAATCACAGTAAAATCAAGTGCAGATAGTGAATTTGAGAATTGGGATAGTGAGGAAAGCCAAAATGATGAAAAATATTGGTTTACTAAAGACAAAATTGACAAAATCAAATCTGTTCATAACTATTTAGATAGCTTACCTGCTATTGGCAAAGTTCTATCATTTAGCTCAATTATAGAAGTTGCTACTCAATTGAATAATAATAAACCTTTAGGAACGTTAGAAATGGGCGTTCTTTATTCTAAGATCCCCGAGAGTATTAAAAAAGACATTATAGACCCTTATATTTCAATTAAGGATAACGAAGCGAGAATAAGTTTAAGAATTATTGATTCACAAGATGGGTTAAGAAGAAATGACCTGATAAATAAAATCAATTATGATTTAGAGAATGAACTAAAACTAAGTAAAGAAGAATTTAAACTTGGTGGTGTTTTAATTTTATTTAATAACTTACTTCAAAGTCTTTTTAAATCTCAAATACTTACATTAGGATTAGTAATGGCTGGAATTTTTGCAATGTTTTTAATTTTATTTAGAAACGTTAAATTGTCATTAATTGGGGTCGTGCCAAATTTTATTGCTGCCTTTTTTATTTTAGGAATTATAGGACTGCTTGGAATACCTCTTGATATGATGACCATCACAATTGCTGCAATTACCATAGGTATTGCCGTTGATAATAGCATTCATTATATCTACAGGTTTAAAGAAGAGTTTTTAAAGACTAAAGATTATAACAAAACTCTTAAAACTTGCCACTCTACAGTTGGAGTTGCAATACTAAATACCTCAATCACAATAGTATTTGGTTTTTCAATTCTAGTTTTTTCTAAATTTATACCAACAATTTATTTTGGTGTATTTACTGGTATTGCAATGTTGCTTGCAATGATTTCTGTTTTAACTCTTCTGCCTTCCCTTATTTTAATAAGTAAACCTTTCGGAAAATAAAATTAATATGCTGGATCCTTTAAAAGACTTTTATGAAGCAATCTCTTTAATAGATCTCCTATATTTAATTATTACAATTATGTCTGTAATTAAGTGCTATAGCAAAGGGTTCGTTTTAAGTTTGCTCTCAGCCTCAAAATGGCTTTTAGCTTATGTAGTAACATTAATTTTGTTTCCAAGAATTAAACCTTATTTTAAAAATATAATTGACAGTGAATACGTACTTGATGTTACGTTGGGTGTGGCCATTTTTGTTTTGGTTATTTTTATTATCCTAATCACTAACAAAGCAATTAGTAAAACTGTTAAGTTTGTTGGTTTAGGTAGACTCGATTCACTTTTTGGTTTATTTTTTGGTTTTATCCGTAGCTACATAATCTGTGTTTGTTTATTTTCTGCAATAGATATTGTTTATAATTATAACAAATGGCCAATTAATATTGATAAATCATACACCTTTCCATACATTGAAAAAGGTAGTAATTATCTAGTAAAAGAATTTCCAAATGAAAAAAGCTATCAAAATTCTAAAGAAAAAATTGAAGATCTATAATCCTAAATTAAAAGAAGAGTGTGGCGTTTTTGGTATAAGTAATAATGAGGACTCTGCGGCACTTACAGCCCTAGGTCTTCATGCATTACAACATAGAGGTCAAGAAGGTTGTGGAATTGTCACTTTTGATGGTAAAAAATATCATTCTGAAAAAAGATTTGGTTTAGTTGGGGATAATTTTAATAAAGAAAAAGTGTTAAATAGCCTTCCCGGAAATTATGCTATTGGTCATAATAGATACAGTACAACTGGCGAAAACACACTAAGAAACATACAACCTTTTTTTGCAGACACAAATGCAGGTGGGATAGGTGTTTCTCACAATGGAAATTTAACAAACTCAATCACATTAAGAAATAAATTGGTTCAAGATGGTTCCATTTTTCATACAACATCTGATACCGAAACAATTGTTCAGCTAATTGCTAAATCAAAACGAAACAAGACTATAGATAAAATTATTGACGCAATTTTTCAAATACAAGGAGGCTATGCTCTTGTCATGCTAACGCAAAATACTCTAATAGGTGTTAGGGATCCCTATGGGATAAGACCTTTAGTGATTGGAAAAATTAAAGATAGTTTTGTGTTTGCTTCCGAGACATGTGCCTTAGACATTATTGGTGCAAAATATATTCGAGACGTTGAAAATGGTGAGGTTGTTTGCGTAGAAAATAATGAATTAAAAAGTATTAAACCCTTCCCTCCTAGAAAAGTTCGTCCTTGTGTTTTTGAATACATCTACTTTGCAAGACCAGATAGTATGCTTAACGGTAACTCTGCTTATGAATATAGAAAAAAATTTGGGATTGAATTAGCAAAAGAAAATAAAATTGACGCTGATATAGTAGTACCTGTTCCTGACTCTGGAAATTCAGCTGCTCTTGGATTTGCTCAACATTTAGGAATGAATTTTGAATTAGGTTTAATTAGAAATCACTATGTTGGCCGAACCTTTATTGAGCCTAGTCAAAAAATTAGAAGTCTTGGAGTAAAATTAAAATTAAATGCAAATCAGTCTACTATTAAAAATAAAAGAATTATTTTAATAGACGACTCGTTGGTTAGGGGAACCACTTCTCATAAAATTGTTAAAATGTTATATAATGCAGGAGCTAAAGAAGTACACGTTAAAATAGCTGCCCAGAAATACGATATCCAGATTTTTATGGAGTGGATACTCCCACTAAAAAAGAACTGCTTGCAGCAAATAAAACTAATGACGAAATTTGTGAATATATTGGGGCAAAATCATTAGAATTTCTATCTCTAGAGGGTTTGTATAGAGCGATGGGCTTTGAAAAAAGAGACGAAACATATCCACAATTAACTGATCATTATTTTACAGGTGAATATCCCGTTAAACCAATAGATATGCTAGGAGATGATAAGGTTACTCAATTATCTCTTTTGAGTACCGCATCAAATAATTAAAATGACAACTGTAAATTTTACTGAAATGAAGAATGGCTCTAAAGAAGACTATCTTTTATTAGATGAATACGAACAAAAGTATATTGACGGTACGGCAGATAGAATATTAAAATTTCTCGGTGGTTTAAACTCCACATTAGAAGGTTATAAAATAACAAGACTTGAGCATTCTCTTCAAGCGGCCACAAGAGCTTTAAATGACAAAGCTAGCGAAGAAATGGTTGTAGCAACCTTACTACATGATATTGGTGATGAATTAGCTCCCCTAAATCATTCAGAGTACGCTGCTGCAGTGTTAAAGCCCTTTGTAAGTGGTAGAACACATTGGATAATAGAAAAACATGGAGAATTTCAAATGTATTATTTTGCTCATCATCTGGGCGGCAATCGCAATCAAAGAGACAAATATAAGGATCACAAATATTACCTTGATGCTGTAAATTTTTGTGAAAATTGGGATCAGGCATCATTTGACTCTAAGTATAAAAGTTTAATCCTTAAAGACTTTGAGCCTATGGTAAGAAGAGTTTTTTCAAGAAAACCTTATACTTCATAATGTTAAATATTTAACAACTTTAAAATATAATTTAAATCCCTATATATAAAATAATGATTACGCATAAAGACCATATAATTCAATATTTCCAGACTGGAATTAAGGATACTAAAAACTTTAAAATTGGTATCGAGCATGAAAAATTTTTATTTAATCAAAAAACCAACAGACGAGTTGATTACCCCACTATCCTTAAAATGTTCACTGCTTTAAGTGAATTTGGTTGGAAACCTATAATGGAAAAACAAAATATTATTGGCTTACAAAAACAAGGAAAAAGTATTACTCTTGAACCAGGAAATCAAATTGAACTATCTGGTGATAAACTAAATAATATTCACGAGGCTTGCACAGAATCTCATGATTATTTATTTGAATTACAACAAGTAACAAAAAAATTTGACATAAAAATTGTTAGTTCTGGTTTTGATCCCATATCAACTCTAAACGAGGTGCCAAATAATCCAAAACAAAGATATCAAGTAATGACTAATGATATGCCTAATGGTGGACCTTTAAGTTTGGATATGATGTATAGAACCTGCGGAACTCAAATAAACCTCGATTACAATTCAGAAGAGGATTTTATTAAAAAATTTAAAGTTATAAATTCTATAGTACCCATATCAATTGCTCTTTTTGCGAACTCTTCCATTGTTGAAAAAAAAAATAGTGGCTACATGTCTTATAGATCTAAAGTTTGGCAAGAAACATCAAGAGGTGGATTACCTGAGGTTTTTTTTGACAACATGGACTTTGAAAAATACACTGACTTTGCAATAAATTTTCCTCTTTTATTTATTCAAGACAATAAAGAATATTTATCTGGTAATAATTATTCTTTTTTAGACTTTATGAATGGAAAGATTAAAGAGATCAGTAATAGACTACCTTCTGAAGATGATTTAACAACTCACTTAAGCACAATCTTTACAGAAAATAGACTAAAGAAATATATTGAACTAAGATCAATGGATACTTGCGGATGGGATTGCTTATGTGCTGGTCCTGCCTTTAATACTGGAATTTTATATGGTAATTTAGATGAAGCTTATGAATTAATTTCTAAATGGGACAAAAGTAAAATTATCAATGCTTACTTTGAGGCTCCAAAAAAAGGCTTCAATACAGAATTAATGGGTAAAGATTTACTTTATTGGTCATCTCTACTTCTCGGCATATCTAAAAAGGGACTTGAAAAACGTGATATCCTGAACAAATCCAATGACAATGAAGCAAAATTTTTAAACCATCTAGATAAACTAATTGATAATAAGACAACGAACGCAGATCATATGATAAATAAATTTTCTAAAAATGAGAATTTAAACGATTTATATGACAATTAAGATAGTTGGAATTCAAGGTAATCACCCTTCATCACTCAACCCGAAAAGTGACACGAGTATATTTCTTGCCATAGAAGCTCAAAATAATAAATATAAAATTTTTTACTATGAGCCTAAAGATCTATCAATAATTAACGATAAAGTGATAGCTAAAGGCTACTATATTGAATTTAATTATAATAATAAAAAGTTCTTTAAAATCAAAAATAAACTAACATTAGATTTATCTAAATGTAAGTATCTATTAATACGTCAAAACCCACCATTCAATTTAGAATATATTTCAACTACTTACATCTTGGATAAAATTAAAGATAAAGTTAAGATTGTTAACAACCCAACATCTATCAGAAATATTTCAGAAAAATTATATTCATCAATATTTCAAAAATATATGCCAGATACTATTTTTACTAAAGATATTCATGAAATTAATAAGTTTTTTAACAAATATAAAAAAATGATTATTAAACCAATTCATAGTTTTGGTGGTAATGATATTCATCTTATTGAAAAAAAGATTGATCAAAAACTAATCTTTAATTTTATAAAAAAACATGGTCATATTATGTGTCAAAAATTTTTACCTAAGATTAAATTTGGAGATAAAAGAGTTTTTATAATTAACGGTAAAGTTTCCGGTGCTATTTCTAGAGTTCCTAAAAAGGGTTCTTTTTTAAGCAATATGAGTAAGGGCGCTATCCCTATCGCAATTGAATTAACAAAAATTGAAAAAAAGATATCAAATATACTTGCTAAAGATCTTAAAAAAAAAGATATTTACTTTTCTGGTATTGATTTTATTGATCAAAAATTAAATGGAGATATTAATGTAACCTCTCCTACTGGTCTTAAAACTTATTGCGATCTAACTAATATAAATCTCGCTAAAGTTTTTTGGAAAGGTTTAAAAGCTTGAAAAATTTAACTGAACAGCAAAAAGGTTCTTTATTAGCTTTTGTTGCAGTAATGTTTATTACACCAGATAGCTTATT
>FUWD012818049.1_pt1 | contig 50326 bp, 48 predicted proteins | sample 1063281 | NCBI WGS metagenome assembly FUWD01 (sample SAMEA79048168, study PRJEB19326) | metagenome | biome: marine | reverse complement strand
ATAACATCGAGATCGTTGACGTTGCAGAAATGGCCGACCTTGTTCTTGATTTCACGAGACAGCGGCTTTTCGCTACGGCAGACCAGAATATCGGGCTGTATGCCTGTTTCAAGCAACATTTTCACGCTGTGCTGGGTCGGCTTGGTCTTCAGCTCACTGGCCGCCTTGATATAAGGAACGAAGGTGAGATGGATGTTCAGCAGGTTGCGCTCGCCCATGTCAAGCTTCATCTGGCGCATCGCCTCAAGGAAGGGTAGCGACTCAATGTCGCCGATAGTACCTCCGATCTCGGTGATAATCAAATCGTAGTGTCCGTTCTTGGCCAGTTCGGCAAGCCTGTCCTTGATTTCATCTATCACATGCGGAACGACCTGAACTGTACCGCCGAGGTACTCTCCCTTGCGCTCCTTGTCAATTACAGACTTGTAGACCCTGCCCATGGTGAGGTTCGATGCCTGTGAAGTCGATTCATCGAGGAATCGTTCGTAGTGGCCGAGGTCGAGGTCGGTTTCAGCACCATCGTCGGTCACATAGACCTCTCCGTGCTGGTAGGGAGACATGGTACCGGGATCAACGTTGATGTATGGATCATATTTCTGTATGGCCACCCGAAGTCCGCGGGACTTGAGCAACATGCCCAATGATGCGGAAAGGATTCCCTTGCCAAGCGAGGAGACGACCCCGCCTGTCACAAAAACATATTTCACATTTTTCGGCCGAGCCATGAAGCTGTCCCTCGTTTATTGGTGTAGTGGAAGTAGTCAGTTACCGGGTACCTTATGGGATCCATCGCACCAGGGAAAGTCCGCAGAGCGGCCGCAGCCGCATGCGGCGACATTCTTCTCCTCCAGGATCTCGACCCTAGCAGGGTGCTTCTCGGTCCCCTTGTGCGAACCATCGCAGTATGGCGGATTTATTGACATGCCGCAGGCGCAGTAGTACTTCGTACCCGGCTGTTCAGTGATGATGTATGGTCCTTTCTTCTCCATTGGTCCCTCGGTATGGGAAACGGTTCAGTTGATCAGTCGGTTGCGCCTTGAGCCTGTTCTCATTCGAACGAAAGCGGCATCTGGCCGTCGGGATCCTCAAGCAACACCTCAGAATCAGTTTCCTCGTCGCTCTTCGGCACCCTTGCAAGCGCGGAGATCAAGTCACCCGCCATCAGCCTGATGAGCTTCACGCCCGAGGTATTGCGGCCGGTGAGACGGATATCGGACACGTGCTGGCGGTTCACAATTCCATGCGTGGTGATGAGAATCAGATCGTCGTCGTCATTGACGTCGATCAGGCCGACCAGGCTGCCGATCTTCTCATGGGCCTTGAGGGTGATGACACCCCTTGCACCGCGCTTCGTCAGGCGGTAGTCCTCAACCCTGCTGCGTTTGCCGAACCCGTTGTCGGTCACAGCAAGCAGAGCCGTGTCGGTCCGCTTGGTGGTAACCATGGCAATGCACTTCTCTCCGCGGTCAAGCGTGATGCCCTTTACACCCATGGCAGTCCTGCCCATCGGCCGGACCTGCACCTCAGGGAAGCGGACAACCAGGCCGGAACTCTTGGCGAGAATCACCTGATGGTCACCATCGGTGAGGCGTGCGTCGAGAAGCGCGTCACCATCATCGATAGTGATGGCGGCAATGCCGTTACGGCGAGGACGCGAAAACTCATCGAGTGCCGTCTTCTTGACAATGCCGTCAGCCGTAGCCATGATGATGTAGCCCGGTTCATCGAAATTGCGGATATTGATGTAGGCCTTGATCTTTTCGTCCGGATGCAGTTCCATGATGTTGGCCAGCGCCCTGCCTCGTGCAGCGCGTCCAGCCTCGGGGATTTCATAGACCTTCAGCCAGTAGCAGCGCCCGGTGTTGGTAAAGAAAAGGATATAGTTGTGGGTGGAGGCCACGAACATGTGTTCAATGAAGTCATCATGCTTGGCCTGAGCTCCCGTCACACCTTTGCCCCCGCGAGCCTGACGGCGGTACCCGGAGACCGGGAAGCGCTTGATGAACCCATCGTGGGTAATAGTGATGACCACATCCTCCTGAGCGATCATGTCCTCAATGGAGAAATCTCCCTCCTGCGGCACGATTTCCGTCCGGCGCTCGTCACCGTATACTTCCCTCACCTTGAGCAGCTCCGTTCGGATGATCTCCAGCTGCCGTTCAGGGCTTTCAAGGATAAGGCGGAGTTCATCGATAAGAGCGAGAGTTTCCTTGTACTCGGCATCGATTTTCTGGCGTTCCATACCGGTAAGGCGCTGGAGACGCATCTCGAGGATGGCCTTGGCCTGCACCTCGGAGAGCTTGAAGCGCTCCATAAGCCGGTCCTGCGCAGTATTGGCATCGGGTGATTCCCGGATGGTGGTGATCACCTCGTCAAGATGATCCAAACAGATTTTAAGCCCCTCGAGGATGTGTGCTCTTTTCTCGGCAGCCGCAAGGTCGTAACGCGTCCTGCGCAGCACGATCTCGTTGCGGTGCTTGATGTAGAACTGCATCATCTCCTTGAGGTTCAGGACCCTTGGAACCCCGTCGACAAGGGCGAGCATGATGACGCCGAACGTATCCTGCATCGGCGTATGCTTGTACAGGTTGTTCAGCACCACTTTTGCAACGGCGTCGCGCTTGAGCTCGATGACGAGGCGCATACCGTCGCGGTCCGACTCGTCGCGGATATCGGCGATACCCTCAACCTTCTTGTCGTGAACGAGCTCAACAATCTTTTCAATCAGCCGCACCTTATTGACCTGGTAGGGCAGTTCGGTGACCACGATCGACTCACGGCCGTTCTTCTGGGTGACTTCGACCAGCGCGCGGGCCCGAATGACCACCTTGCCACGACCCGTCAGATAAGCCTGACGGACGCCTTCATATCCGTAAATGATGCCGCCGGTCGGGAAGTCGGGCGCAATCACATGCTTCATGAGATCCGAGACTTCAAGCCCCGGATTCCCGATGAGCGCAATCATACCGTCGACCACCTCGCGGAGGTTCTGAGGCGGAATATTGGTCGCCATCCCGACAGCGATGCCGGATGCGCCGTTGACAAGCAGGTTCGGAATCGATGAGGGAAGGACGGTCGGCTCCTCAAGGGAGTCGTCGAAGTTCAGGGCGAAGTCAACGGTCTCCTTGTCAAGATCCTTGAGCATTTCACCGGCGATCTGCTTCATGCGGACCTCAGTATACCTCATTGCCGCAGGGGAGTCGCCGTCGATGGAGCCGAAGTTACCCTGGCCATCGATGAGCGGATAGCGGAGCGAAAAATCCTGCACGAGACGTACAAGGCTGTCGTAAACCGCGGTGTCGCCGTGGGGATGGAACTTACCGAGCACTTCACCGACCACGCGGGCCGATTTCTTATGCGGTTTGCCTGCCTGCAGGCCCAGCTCATGCATGCCATACAGCACCCTCCTGTGGACCGGCTTCAGGCCGTCGCGCACATCGGGTAAGGCGCGGCTGACGATGACCGACATGGAATAATCGAGGTAGGACCCCCGCATTTCTTCCTCAATGGTGACAGGGAGTATTCTTTGGCGCTGCATAGGGCAATCCGGAGTGATATTGGCTATAGATACTGCGACTTGACAATGTATAAAATTCCCCGATAATTACCGATTTCAGCAAGGCCGCCGAGGACGATAAAAACAGAGAACCTGCAATGCGAATTCAGCTTACCGTGATGACCGGCGCATCGGACCATAGTGATTCCAGATCATAAAAACGACGATCGTCCGGCATAAAAATATGAACGACAACGTCAACATAATCGAGAAGGACCCAGCGCATGGTTTCCATACCCTCGATATTGAGGGGTCGTTCGCCGTCATGGCGGAGTTCATCGACAACATGATCGGCCGCAGCCTTTGCCTTGCGATCGGAATCGGCAGTGGCAATCACGAAGAAATCCGTCATCGTGGTCAACGCCCTGACGTCGAGGATTTTCACCTCTTCGCATTTCTTTTCCAGCGTCAGCTCTGCCGCACGGCGGGCGAGCAGTTCGCCGACTTCAACTTCACGCACCTCTTTCGGTGCTGCCGTTACATCTTTTTTCTTGGCTCCCATAACGCTCCATTCAGTTCAAACCGTTGACAGTACATAATCCGCACGGCAGGAATATAGCAATCATTCACTCCCCGCCAACTCCACCCGGCCCCGCCGGTGCGCTTCCGGACACAAACTCCTGATGGTAGTTTGCCTCCACCGCCCCAGCATCCGCTCCGCCGCCCATCAACAGCAATCTTCCGGCCATCGGCAGGAGAGAGGCCGCCGTAAAGAAATCCGCATCGGCAACCCTCGCCCGACCCGCCTGAAGTGCATCCCGAAGCGGATCGAGGTTGCGTCCCACGACGGCCATTCCGTCAGGGTGACGGGCGAGTTCGGTGAGCACCGCCTCCGCTCCGCCACGCAGCACAGGCGCATCCCATTTGAAAGATTCAAGATCAGCAGTGCGAAAGACGCTGTAATAATATTCGCCTTTCCGCGACTCGACCACCGCCATCACCGATTCCGCCCCGAAGTCCGACGGAAGGGACGCCGCCATCGACGGCAGCGTTGGAACAGGCACAACCGGAATACCGAGCCCGCAGGCTACGCCCTTGGCCACCGACATCCCGATTCGCAGCGCCGTAAAGGAACCCGGACCGGAGGATACCGCGACCGCATCGAGCGACTCCGGGGGTGCTGCCGCATCCATCATAACCCGATCAATAAGCGGCACGATGCTTTCAGCCGTCTTCTGCCAGGCTTCGCCGCACATGTCCCGAACGGCTGCCCCATGCAGCAGGGCGATGCCGAGAACCCCGTGCGTGCACTCGATGGCGAGGATGTTCATCGTCCTCTCCCGGTGATGGTAATGATACGAGCTGAAGTGCCGTCATAAGCTATGGAGACCCGGGCCGTGTAACAGCCCTCATACCCCGGAAAACGCTCCGCCCACTCCACAAACGAGGCCCACGCTGAAGCCAGGTACTCGCCGAATCCTATCCCCTCAAGCTCCTCAGGCGTCTCGAGCCGGTAGAGGTCGAAATGGTGCAGGGTGACCTCACGGCCCCCAACGGATCCCGTATAGACGTTCATCAGGGGAAAGGTTGGACTGGATAATTGCTCCGAACACAAAAAATATTCCGTCACTCCGCGCATGAACTCCGTTTTTCCCGCACCAAGCTCACCTGAGAGGGCAACAACATCGCCCTCGGACAGGGTTGCAGCAAAGCTCCGGCCGGCAGCCCGGGTCTCTTCAGCAGAATCGGAACGGAAAACATCATTCATATCTGGCTCAGCCAAGGGAGTGGAACACCAGCCCCGTCATAATTTTTGGATAGAAAAAGGTCGATTTCTGCGGCATGACGTCCCCGCCCTCCGACACGTCGATCACCTGCCTGACAGTCGTCGGCTTCACCACGAACCCCACCTGCGCCTCACCCGCCCCTACAGCACGGAACACCTCATCCTCATCCTTGCGGTAAACCACGTTTTTCTGCGCCGCCAAAGCCTCCGCCCCGATGCCGAGCAACCGTCCGAGCACCAGATCATGCAGAACAACGAGCCCCAGACGCCGGAGAGCATCGGGACATGAGGGATCGAGAACCTGATCGGGTTCAGCGGCAAGCACGACACCAAGAACCTTGTCCGGCAGAACCACCCCGTAAGCATAGTTTGAGGATTCGGCATCGAGAAATGCATCGAGCGCTTCTCGCCCTTCGAGCTCCGTTACCGTGAAATACTCAGCGAGTCGCCCGGAGAACGCTGCGGCATCGAAACCCTCGATACCGTGAAGCAGGCGATGGATTGGAAAAACGACCAGTCCCTCGTCATACATGTTGGCCAGATAGGTCAGAATAAAGTTGTATGGCTCGTCTCCGGTATGGCCGGGGTTGGCGGAGGCACGTTCATTGCGGTAGTTGAGGCCGGTCTCATAGCGGTGATGGCCATCGGCAATATAGACCGTGCGCTCCGAGAGGCACCCTTGGAGCCGCTTGAGCAGGGCGGGCTCATCGATGCGCCACATCCGGTTTCTGACCCCCTGCAACATAGCATCAAGCACCGGCTGGTGGGCTTCCGCGTACTCCTTCATCAGCAGGTCGGCAGTGCCCGCTTCATCGGCATAGATGCCGAACACCGGACTGATGTTCGTGCGGGTCCTGCGGTAAAGGTTCAACCTGTCCGCCTTAGGGCCTGAAAGGGTCTTTTCATGCGGCAACACTCTTTTCTCAGTAAAATCAGAGAGGCGCATTGCGGCAAAAAAACCGCTGCGCATGAACTCCCGGCCAGTAGGATCAGTAAACGTCTGGAAGTAGGGATAGAGCGCCGGGCTGTCATCAACCCTCAGCGCACCGCTTTGGAGCCATTCGGCAATGCGCCCGGCGGCAGCCGCGTAGGGATCCGCCTCCTTTGGAAGCTCAAGGCGCACGGCATTCACTTCGGACCGCTGATAGAGCTCATCCTGCAGTGCAGGCGGGATTACGTCATACGGAGGGCAGATCAGACTGGAGGCATCCTCCAGAAGGGCGGGGCTGTAAAGCAGTCCGGCAAAGGGCATGATTTCAGGCATCGGCGAACAGGACTAAAGGGTTGTTGTCAATCTCGGGCGGGCCGTTCCTTCTGGCGATCCAGAAGTCATCGTGCCCCTCCTTCACCAGCACCATGATCCGCTGGTTCTTGCACATTTCCAGCACTGCGAGAAACGTCACCACGAGGATGATGCGCTGGGTGACGCCTTCGAGAACAGAAGTGAACGACACCTGCACCCGTTCTTTAAGCATCCGGAAGATCAGCTCTGTCTGCTCGTGCACCGTCACAGGAGCTTCCATCACATTGCGTGTCATGGCCTTCGGCATGTTGTCGAGCACCGAGCGGTAGGCCTTGATGAGATGATAAATGGTCGGTCGGTTGACCGGTTCGTCCATTTCGTCAACGACCTCCTGATCGTATTCCTCGAAAAATCCGCGGGCAAAGAGTTCGTAGCGAGCCTCGGCCATCTCCGCAAGCTGCAGGCTTGCCTCCTTAATGCGCTTGTACTCGAGCAGGCGCTGCACCAGCTCGGTGCGGGGGTCGAATTCATCTGTATCGCCATTCTCCACAGAAGGACGGGGCAGGAGCATCGCTGCCTTGATACTCATCAGCATCGAGGCCATGTAGATGAACTCCGCCGCCACTTCGAGGTTAAGGGTTCTGGCCTGATGGATGTGGGTGACGAAATCGTTGGTGATTTTTGAAATGGGGATATTGTATATGTCCAGTTCATCCCTCTTGATGAAAAAGAGGAGCAGGTCGAGCGGACCTTCAAATTCCTCAAGGCTGATCCTGAACATGCGGTCGGATGTGCGTTGGAAAACTCACTGGATCAAGATAGAAAAAGCGGGGAGAAATGCCCAAGCATAAGAAAAGAACTGGCCTGCCGGCAAAAAAATGGAACCTTGAGATTTCCCGCTCATGTTGACACATTGTATATTATAATAGAGCATATATCCGATGCCGCGCAGTACAGGCGAATCGTGATCATGAGTGAGATTCCCTGCGAACACCAATGGCCGCGTCACATGAAGAAGATCCTCCTCTCTTTCGCCCTCACCGCCATCGTGGCGCTGGGCTTGTCATCTCCAGCTGCCGCCGAATCCGCCAACAACTGGTTTGACCGCGGTTTCGACTGCCAGATTCAGGGTGACATCAATAACGCCCTCAAGCATTATACGAAAGCCATCGAAATCGATCCGGCGTTCGCCATGGCCTACCAGATGCGGGGCGCTGCCAACCAGAAGCTCAAGAAATACCCGCAGGCGCTCAGCGACTACTCCATGGTAATCCACTGCGGCGAGACCAACTTCAGGGCCGTTGGCTATTACAACCGGGGCATCGTCAAAAACATGACCGGCGACTTCTCGGGTGCTACCGAAGATTTCTCACAAGCCATCGCGCTTGACGGGAAAATGGCTCCGGCATTTTTCCACAGGGCTATCGCCCGGAGCAAGACCGGAGACTTCCCCGGCCGGCAGGAGGATTTCCGGCAGGCCGCGCGTCTCGGCGACCTGAACGCCGAAGCCTGGCTGAACACCTACTGCCCCGGATGGAAGGAGATGCCTCTGGCCGGCGGCCCGTCGTAGGGAACCTCATGAGCCGAACTGGCCGGTATCAATCCACCCCATACTGAAAAGCGACCAGAAATCCATCGCCAGCCCCTGGGTAACATACCCGTAGGGGAGCCATCCGTACCCGTCCTCCCCCCATTCCCTCCCCCAGGAGTTCTTGACGAGCAGTGCACCTTTTGATGAGGTGCCGCACCGACTGTGACCCACCTCACGGCTGTCGTCATACCCTACGGCAAGCACGGCATGACCCCACTCGGCCTTTTCATCGACGCATGGCATCGGAATGTCACCCGGAGCGGCGCCTTCGTCGAACGAGGGGAATCCGAAAAAGCCGAAAACCGAGGGTACGCCGGCGCCAAGGAAGCGCTTCACCCCACCAAGCACACTCACCCGGTCCACATCTCCCCCAATGGGGTCATGGCAGAAGTAACGAAGCGCCTCGAAGTTATCGGCCAGAGCATAGACGAACCCCGTCGGCTCAAGATCAAAATCAGCATCGTCGTCACTGTAAGGCCAGTACTTTTCAGGAGGAGCTCCGCACAACGCCAGGGCGCCCATGGTGCTTCGCATCCAGGCTCCGCTGTCACCCTCTACACCCATGAGGTTACGGGTTGTCTTGTAGATGAAAAGGCGGGAACAGTCTATATGGCGACCGAAGGCCCGGCGCTCATAGTATTCGACCATACCGGCCACGGCCTGTGCCGTACACGCTCCTATGCCGCCCTGGTTTTCGACCGGGGAACACCACTGCCGGAGATCCACAGAAAAAGGAAGCGGACCCGCACCGTCCGCAACGCCGATCATCCGGGTCATGACGGCAATATCAGGGTGGGAAGCGGTATAATCTCGAAGATCGGGCATCGGGGGAAGCCACCCGGTACCGACAGGTTCCGGGCGGCCTGCTAACGTTAAGAGCTGTTGCATCGGGTACACGGCATCCTCCTTTCTTGCAGTTGGGGAAGGCAAAGACGCCAGTGCATGCACGCCGTAGGCATACTACACAAATAACAGAACTACACCGCCGTACCACCCCGCTCTCGGGTCCTGATGCGTATGCATTCCTCCAGTGGGGTGATGAAGATCTTACCGTCACCAATAGCCACAGGATCATGGCTTGCAGAGTGGATGATGGTATCAACGGTGACGTCGACGAACTCATCGTTCACAGCAATATCAAGGCGGATTTTCGGAATGAGGTTCGGCGCAATCTTCTGGCCGCGGTAAATATCAATATCCTCCTGACGGCCATGGCCGGTCACGCGGCTGACCGTTATGCGGGTAATGTCTGCCTGAATCAGCGCTTCGCGGACGTGATCAAGCCTGTCTGGATTGATGATGGCGGTAATCAGCTTCATTGATCGGAGGGTTGATTCAGTTGAGGTTGATGAGGCCGTATCCGTGCTCGCCGTGCATGCTGTGATCAAGACCCGACATTTCATCGTTTTCGCTGATTCGCAGGCCGACAGTCTTATCAATGAGCACCAGAATGAGAAGCGAGACGATCGCGGCATAGACAACGGTAATACCAACGGCTGTTGCCTGCACCCCAAGCTGCTGCATCACAGTCCAGCTGCCACCGGCCTTTTCGGCGGCATCGGCCATCCATGCAGGACGAATGAAAAATACAAGCGCAAGAGCTCCAACGATGCCGCCGACTCCGTGAACGCCAAAAGCATCAAGGCTGTCATCGTATCCCATCTTGTTTTTTATAAGAATCGCGCTGTAACATACAATAGAGGCAAGAGCACCGAGCGCGAACGCCCCGGATGGCTGCACAACACCTGCCGCAGGCGTGATGGCGACAAGACCGGCCAGAATACCGGAGGCGACGCCGAGGCTGGTGGCTTTGCGGTGCTGCAGCATTTCAATGACCATCCAGGTGAACGCCCCCGCCGCCGCCGACACCTGCGTGACGGTGAGGGCCCGGGCGGTGGCAAGATCGCTTGCGATTGCGCTGCCGGCATTGAAACCGAACCAGCCAACCCAGAGCAATCCTGCACCTGTGAGGGTCATGACCAGATTGTTCGGATGCATCACGTTGCGGGGATAGCCGCGGCGGCTGCCGAGATAAAGCGCCGCAACCAGCGCAGTCACGCCCGAAGAGATATGAACAACGGTGCCGCCGGCAAAGTCGATCGCCCCTGCCGCTCCAAGGTTGAAGAGGAATCCGTCAGAAGCCCATACCCAGTGGCATATGGGACTATAGACAATGATGCTCCAGAGCGCAATGAAGAGGGCGTATCCGCGGAAGTTCACCCGTTCGGCGAACGCGCCGGCAATAAGGGCCGGGGTGATGATGGCGAACTTCCCCTGGAACATGGCGAAGACATATTCGGGAATGTGTGACGACAGAATGGATTCATCGATCCCCTGCAGCATAAAATACTTCGAATCCCAGCCAACAAAGCCGCCGAGCACTCCCGGACCGAAACTCAGGGCGTAGCCGACCATCGGCCAGAGCACCCCGATGATCACCATCGCACCGAAGCTGTGCATCATCGTGCCGATCACGTTTTTCGTGCGCACAAGGCCGCCGTAAAACATGGCAAGTCCCGGGATCATCAGAAGCACAAGGGCGGTTGATGTGAGCATCCAGGAAGTGGTGCCCGAATCGGTATAGACTTCGGGTGCTGCCGCAGCCGTTGCGGATACCTGCATCAGAAAGGGCAGCATCAATAGGGCCGTTACCATTCTTTTCCTCATAACCGGCGTTTAGGTTTTATTAAACCCTAAATAATTTAAGGTCATGGAGACTAAATAATTATTTTATTAAGTAAAAACAAAACAATAGAGCATCTGCCCATAGAATTATGGATATCCGCGTATTACAGCAGAGGAAGTGACGCGGACGGGACGAAAACAACCCGACCGGGGAGATTTTATTTTTTTGAAAACAACTTTGCATTGCCATAAATTACCGCTTAGAAACCAGCCAATGGTTGGCTGGTCGCTTACAGGTAATTTGTGCCTTGGTTATCTGCAGAGCGCCTCTTTCTATCAATGCACCATGTATATCGAAACAAAAAAAATGAATATTTACATTGGCAATCTGCCGTACTCCGTGACAGAAGATGATCTTCGCGAGGCATTCTCCCGGTTCGGACAGGTCGACAGCGCGAACATCATCATGGACAAGTTTTCCGGACGCTCCAAAGGGTTCGGCTTTGTTGACATGTCAAGCGACGAGGAAGGCCGCACCGCCATCGAAGCGATGAACGAGCAGGACTTCAAAGGCCGCACCATCAAAGTTAACGAGGCCAGACCCCGTGAAGAAAGGGCTCCCAGAAGGGACCGCTACTGAGCCCTGTCCCCTGTAATAGATGAAAAAGCCGGGCGGAACCTGTGTGTTCCGCCCGGCTTTTTTTTTAGCTTTTCCGCCCGCCGTCCTCATCGGATGACAGTCAATGCTCACGCTGGACAAGATCCCTGAGAGCAGATGCAAGTGAGGGGAAACGAAACACAAAGCCGTGCGCCGTCATGACCCCAGGCAGCACCTTCTGCCCCTTGACTGCATACTCTGCGCCCTCACCCATGAGGACCTGCACCGCCATCTTTGGTACAGGAAGCAGCGACGGACGGCCGAGCACGGAGCCGAGCGCTTGGGCGAACTCCTTCATGGAAGCCGGTTTCGGCCCTACAGCATTCACGGGGCCGCTCCAGTCCGCATTATCGAGTGCGGCAAGAATGCAGTCTATTTCATCATCGAGGTGGATCCATGAAATGCACTGTTCGCCTGTTCCGACAGGACCGCCAACGAAGAAATTGAACGGGCCGATCAGCTTCTGCAGCATACCACCTCTGGTGGAGAGCACGATGCCGGTTCGAAGCAGAACCAGACGCACTCCGAGTTTTTCTGCCGCCAGGGCCTCCCGCTCCCAGTCCTCGCATATTTTTGCAAGAAAATCTCTGCCGGCCGCTCCGTTTTCAAGGATGTCGGGCGTATCACCACAACGCTCAAATGAGCCGTAATAGCCTATGGCCGATGCAGATATGAAGACGCCGGGCTTCACCGGCGCCTTGGCGATGGCAGCAACCATGTGGCGGGTTCCGAGTATGCGGGAGTTGTAGCACTCCTGCTTGTGCTCTTCCGTCCAGCGGGTTTCAAGCAGGGGTTTGCCTGCAAGATGAATAACCGCTTTTGCGCCGCTGACAAGGCCTGTCCATTCTCCTTCGGCCATGTCGGAATCCCACAGTACGTATCTGTCTGCTCCGGGCACTTTCCGTCTCGCCGATTCGGGGCTTCGTGCAAGGACCACAACCACTTCGCCCCTCTGTTCCAACGCTGCGACAAGCTCGGTGCCGATGACACCGGTGGCGCCGGTGATGACAATATGACCCTCCATAACCTCTTCAGGATTTATATGATGAAAAAGACCCCCTCAAAGAGGGGGTCACAGTCAAGTGCTGTCATAAACAGACATAGGGGAAGAATAATTCCCGGCAGCATCAACTCAACGCGACATCAGCGATCAAACGGCAGCACCGCACCTCCGTCTTCAGAGATACGGACATCGGTCGGACGGCCGGGGTTCACCGGAACGGCATTCCCTGCACCGCTGACCCTGCGGCATATGCAGCCATCGACCATGAGGGAGAAATCACCCTCAACAACCGCAGCATAGGACTTTTTCGAAGCGACCCGCACGACCTTGATTCTACCGATCCGGTTTTCTACCGCGCCCAGCGACTCTCCTGTATAATGATCCTTCACATCGGGGCCGACAGCTAACACGTCAAAAAGCTCTCCTTCCTGCAGGGTCACACCGCCCTGATTCACCAGTACTTCGCCCGCTGCATTACGACCCACGACGCGAAGCGGATAGATGTTATCAAGCGCACGCCGCACGATCATGCGGGCCGCCCCAAAAACCAGTGCGCGGCGAACAGCATCGGGGCTCGGCGACACTGAACCATCCCGTGGCATCTCGGATCCTTCAAGCTCAATCCGCTCGCTGCCCGACCACTTGACCTCCCTCGTCGACATCACGATGATCCGGTAATCCACACTGAGTGAAGCAGCACCATGCTGTACCCGTTCCCCGGTGAGTCCTGAAACATGGTCGGTTCGGCGTTCTCCGCCTCCTGAGATGATGCCGACAAGCATGTAGTCCACACCGAGCGCCATGCCCATTTTCATCATTTCCGACGCCTCGGCATCCGCTGAGAGCAGGAGAGACTTTTCATTGAGATACGCATCCATGTAATCGCGGTCAAGCACCGAAAATTTCCGGCTCTGGGTCAATTCCGTCACCACCTGCTGAACCAGTTCCGCCGATATATCTTCAGCAGGAACCTGCTGCCCATCGAACATCAGTGACGAGCTTGCTGTCCGGAATGGCATCACCGCGATCCGGCGACGTTTGGAGGTATTGAGGCCGGGGCTTTTGTAGCGTGTAAACGCGGCCAATACTCTTGCCTCCCAGCGGCCGTCCGCCAGCTCGTGGGCGTCAAGCACACGGTACTGCCGGACCGCTCCGCGTACCGACTCGCGCACCTCGTCACGAACGACAGTTTTTGGCTTGTCGGAGACAGCCATTGCGCTATCCCTCAAGGCTACTGGTTCGGGCAGTTCTCTCACCAGTTCCCTTGTTGATTGGAGGTCAACCCCCTGGTTCTGGCGGATAGCCTCGAGCAGGGCATCCTGAACCGCTTCAGAGCGGGTCTCTCCGTACCCTTTAACGTCCAGCTGCGAGACCACGAATTCGGCCTTCGCCGCAAAAGGCAGCAGAAGCATAGCGAGTACAAGGAAAATCTTTTTCAGCATGGTCATGGGGAAGGTCGAAAAACGTTAGAAATCATATTCAGGCAAGGAAGACGGCGGCGCAGAGAACGGCTCTTCGGCCGGCGGGCCGGCAGGCAGTGGCATGAGGATCGGCGTAACGGCAAGAGAGTCAACAGGCACGCACTCCTCTGGAGCAACCGAATCGACAGGTGCGGACTGCTTGATCGCAGCCGAGTCCAAGGCTGCCGGGAGAAGGGCGTCCGGGGAGGCGGCAAGCACCCCCGGCACCGTTAGTGCGAGCAGAGTAATAAACGCCCTTTTCACCATGATACGCTCTTGTTGCTTCCCCGCTTGCCGATGAAGCTCTCACCCTCCCAGAACGCCAATCCCGTGTTGATGTCGGTAAGGGTCAGCTGGAAGTAGTACTCTACCTGCTGGGTCCCGCTGCTCACGCGGATGTTCCGCTGGAGAATCTTGCCGGAAAGGCTGAGCTCTGGAGCAATCATCCGGCCTTTACCTGCTACGGTTGACTGGTTGAACTCTTCTGACTGGCGGAGCTCACGGGTCTGCATGGCCATCCGGTCCTCGGGGCCGTTCGGGCCTACGGCTGTCGTGACAACCACCTTTCCGCTCTGGAGCAGGTCTATGCGGATCTTCTTAACGAGCTGATCGGTATCGATGCGCTGCATCGTATCATTGATGACACGAGAAACGACGAGCACATATCGGCCGCCGTCCCGTTTGTTCAGAGCGCCGGACTGCAGCATAGAGCCGACCGCCTCGCCGGCAGCCGTCTGGAAATCGCGATAATCAAGACCCATAACGGCCTTACCCTGATCGTTGTTCGTATCGATATGCTGAACGGAGGTTGCACAACCGCTCATGGTGATGGCCACAGCCAGGGCGGCCAGGATGTTTTTTCCTTTCATGATTCTCCCAATGGTTGTCGGTTACTTTTTAGCTTTCCTGATTAAAATCCTGAAATCCGAAACACCCTGTTTAGGGGCCACGGCACTGAATGAGAAGCTCGCCTTTTCAAACGCAGGGAAGGTCGCCCATCGGGTCATGACGCTCGGCACCTGCATGCCGCTGCCATCAAACCACTCCACGCGGTACTCGAGCAGGCGGTACCTGGAGGTTTTATTCCGACCCGTCACCTGCACCTCCATCAAACCGCCGCTGTTGACGACCGAAACGAAATCGGTCAGAAGCATGTCACCCTTGAGCGAACCATCTACAAACGATACCCTGCGTTCTTCAAGACGCGTGCTGGTGCACCCGCCGATGAACAGCAACAGCATAACAATCACCCCGAATCTTGAACTCCTCTGCATGCTTATTTCTCCATGTCTTGATGTGAATGAATCCCTTCTCCATGCGTTTCATCCGGCCCTTCCCCCAAGCCGGCAGCGGCAATGGGCCGTTCCTCAGCTGCAGCAGCCTGCACAGGGTCCATCGGTGTCACGCTGCAAAATGGTGCAGCCCCGGGTGCGGGAACCTTGACATACACCATCGAACTTCCATCTGCAGGCACCGTTACGCTCAACACCCTGCCCCCGGCTGTTTCAATAGCAAGGATACCGCCTCCCGGAACCGGAACCCGGGCAATCTGGAACTCTTTGGGAAGCGCCGTCCACATACGGGTGTCGGCAATGGTAGTCGCCCGCTGCATGAGACCGCCAAGAATACCGCCGATATCGCCGAACTGCTTCTGGGCCTGGTTCTGGACTACCGTTTTCATGGCAGCCGAGAGAATAGCACGACGCAGGATTGCCGGATAGCGCTTCTTGAATTCGGTCTGCACCACCCTATCCATGCTTGAAAGAAACTGCGTACGGCCAACCACCTGCGCCCCATCCTTCACGGACAGACCCTGACAGCCGTTCTCCCTGTACACCAGCTTCGGCAGTGCGATACCGGTGTATTTTATCTGGCTCGTCACAAGAAACAACGGGAGGTCAAGCCGCACTTCTTCCTTCACCGGACCGGAGCCATTTTCAAAGATCACCCAGACATGCCGTCCCCTCGACTGCAGGCCATCGGCCTCGGCAAGGTCGCCCATCACCACGGCATTTCCCTGCGTCATGCCCACAACCTCTTTAAAGAGGGTGGAGGCTTTCGGATAATCCCCCTGCGACATGAAAAACAGACCCGCAGCATAGGTGGTGAACGGGTTCACAAAATCCGGATACGCAGCAAACTCAAAAAGATTTGAATACGTATTCTCAATGGCGTCTCTAACCTCTGGACTATTGACGCTCTCTTCAAGATCGACGCTCCCACGTCCATCCGCCTGCTTCCGCGCAATTTCCTCTTTCTGCCTGGCAATTTCAGAGGCAAACCGATCCACCGCCCTGCGCTGCCGATCGAGAGCGCGGTTGAACTCAATCCGGGCAAGATCGATTTTCCCTTCTTGCCAGAAATTCAGCGCCTTATAGGTATTGACCATCACGCCATCGTATACGCTACCCTTATAATCAAGCGAGCTATCATTGAGGAGTACCGCTCCTGCACTTGATGCCGCATTGGAAGCAAAGAGTTTTTCGTCGTGGGCCTTGATGATCGCCTCACACTCATCGAACAGCAGTGAACTCAGCTCCATCCGGTTGCTGTAGCGCAACGCAGCAGCAGCCTGCATCGACTGCAGTAACTTTGCCTTATCCTCCCGCTTATCGCCGATGCGTTCAAGTGCGAAATCTGCGGCTTGCTCGTACTGAGCGTTCTCAAAAAGAATGTTGAATTTCTCGATGTCCTTCTTCTGCCCGGCGAAAGCCGCTCCATGGACAAAAAAAATGGCAGCAACCCAGAAAGCAATGCTCTGCAGTGCCATACGAACAGATGACGGCGTCATATCGGAGAGGGGGTAGAGGGTTGTAGCAACATCGCGAGGCGGACCGTTTAAATCCGAAAGCCCAAGAGGGCTGTCCCGACAATGTCAGTATACCACAAACTACACGATAAAGTAAGTAATACTGCGCAAAAAGAACAGAGCTCAGATCTCTTCACCGTTGAAGAGCAGCACCACCTGCCTGTCGTCGCCAAGCAGATCCGTGGCCTCAGTGGACCAGCCGCGTGATGCGGCTTCAAGCCGCTCAAGCACTTCATCCTCGAAATCATCGATCAGATCGTCATCACCGTCGAAATCCTCAGGCGAATCGATGCTCACGATAACGGAAGGCTCTGCCTCATCCCCCTCGCCCCACACACCGAACTCGATCGTTACTGATCCGCCCTCGGTGCCGGTAAGGGTGTCGATGATGCCCTCGTCCCGCAGTTCCCGGGAGATTGTTTCGAGGTCTGCAAGGATTGCAGCGAACCTCGCATCCCCCTGCATATCGGGGCTTGCGCCCATTTCGGGTTCACTCATAAGAGGTAATCAGAATTATTGATTATTGAATAAGAAACCACGGTGCACACCTATTCTACCGTAACAGATTTCGCCAGATTGCGCGGCCTGTCCACATTACAGCCACGGAGGGTGGCAATATGGTATGAGAGCAACTGCAGCGGGATGACCGTAAGCAGCGGCATGATCTGGGCGGCGGCCTGCGGGATGTATATGACATGTTCAGCAAGACGGGCCACTTCAGTGTCGCCCTCGCTGGCAATGGCGATTACCCGACCCTTGCGGCTACGGACCTCCTCGATGTTGCTCAGGATCTTCTGGTAGGAACTGTCGCGGGTAGCGATGACGACGACGGGCATATCCTCGTCGATAAGCGCGATGGGACCATGCTTCATCTCGGCGGCAGGGTAGCCTTCGGCATGGATGTAAGAAATTTCCTTCAGCTTGAGCGCGCCTTCGAGCGCCACAGGAAAGTTGTATCCACGGCCAAGGTAGAGGAAGTTTCGGGCATCCTTGTAGCTGTCGGCGATTTTCTGGATCTGGTTGTCAAGCTCGAGAATTTTCGCGGCATGCTCCGGAACCTTCGAGAGCTCCTTAAGACTGAGACGCATCTCATGATGGGAGATGGTGCGACCCTTGCTGAGTGCAAGAGCGAGCATGTACAGCACGATCACCTGGGCGGTGAACGCCTTGGTCGATGCTACACCGACCTCGGGGCCTGCATGGGTATAGATGCCGCACATGGTTTCACGCGCTATGGTCGAACCAACCACATTGCAGATACCCATCACCATAGCGCCCTTTTCCTTGGCCGCACGGAGCGCTGCGAGGGTATCGGCGGTTTCTCCGGACTGGGAAATCACAATGACTACGTCATCAGGGCCGATGATCGGATTACGGTAACGGAACTCCGAAGCGTAGTCGACTTCGACCGGAATACGGGCGAAGTCCTCGATGAGGTATTCACCTATGAGACCTGCATGCCAGCTGGTGCCACAGGCACAGATGACAATGCGTTTTGCCTGCTTCAGGCGGTCAAGATAGTCCTCGATACCACCTAAGACGACCCGCCCCTCTTCAGTCCGGACGCGTCCGCGCATCACATCGTGCATCACGTCCGGCTGCTCGAAAATCTCCTTCAGCATGAAGTGCTCGTAGCCACCCTTTTCGATTTTCTCAAGCGAAAAGTCAAGCTCGGTGATATCCTTCTCCATGGCGACGTTCTCGATGGTGCGAACCTGATAGCCACTACGGGTGATGACGGCCATTTCACCGTCGGAAAGATAGACCACGCGATTGGTGTGCTCTACGATGGGTGCCGCATCGGAGGCAATGAAATACTCACCCTCTCCGATGCCTATCACCAGAGGACTACCCTTACGGGCAACAACGATCTTGTCGGGGTCGCGGGGAGAGATCACGCAGACACCGTAAGCCCCTTCGACGTGGCGTAGCGCGGCCCGCACGACTGCCTCAAGAGAAAGCGACGGATCGATTTTCCAGATCCGGTCGACGAGCTGTACGAGCACTTCCGAATCGGTATCACTCTGAAAATGATAGCCCTCACCCTGCAGTTCCTGCTTAAGCACCGAATAATTCTCGATAATGCCGTTGTGGATGACGGCGATGTCTCCCGCAGCATTCAGATGGGGATGGGCGTTGCGGTCGCTCGGATCACCGTGCGTTGCCCAGCGTGTATGACCTATGCCGATGGTGGCGCCAAGCATACTGGAAGGAGACGCATCGTAGGCCTTCTGGAGTTCGGCGACGCTACCCTTCTGCTTCATGAAAGGCAGACCGCCATTAAGCAGGGCTATGCCTGCCGAATCGTACCCACGGTACTCAAGGCGATGAAGCCCTCCAAGCAGGAGAGGAGCCGCTTCGCGGGATCCTATATATCCAACAATTCCACACATAAAATTTCAATTCCGGTTAGTACTCATGCTGTTACAGATAATATACGACAACAGAGCGCCTCTGTCTAGAGGGCGCTCCGCATGGCTGCATGCACCCGTCCGGCCTCCATCGACACTGCCGCCTCATAGGCCGCAACATCCCTGAAATCCCCTGAAGGGTAGATGAGGCTGCGGCTGATGTTCACAAGAGCGCCTTGACGGTTGGCGTCAACACCAAGATCGACGGCTTCTTCGAGCGAACCGCCCTGCGCTCCGACACCGGGAATCAGAAAGAAGAGTCCCGGTGCATCTTTTCGGATATCTGCAAGAAGAGCGCTCTTCGTTGCCCCGACAACTACGCCGCCATTGCCTCCAGCGCCCCACACGGCAACTCGCTCCAGCACCCGGCGATAGAGCGGAAGACCCTCAACGAGCTGCTGCTCTTCGAAATCCATGGACCCCGCATTGGAGGTGAGGCAGAGCACGAACACCAGCTTATCGGAATAGGAGAAGAAGGGCTCGAGGGAATCGTGGCCCATATAAGGCGCTACCGTCACGGAGTCAAACGCCCAGTGCTCGAAAAATGCTCTGGCATACATCCTGCTTGTATTTCCGATGTCGGCCCTTTTGGCATCAGCGATACTGAGGCACTCCGAAGGAATCTCCATCAGGGTCGCCTCCATATCGCGGAACCCCTCGATTCCCCTCGCCTCATAGAAGGCGGTATTGATTTTGTAGGCCGCCGCATAATCGCGGGTGGCGCGGATGACGGAACGGTTGAACTCCAGAACGGGGTTAGAAAATCGCGAAAACACTGAAGGAAGCTTTTCCGGGTCTGTATCAAGACCGACGCACAACAGTGATTTCAACGATGAAATCCGGCGGTTTGCCTTATCGCGGGCTGCACTCATAAGCGGTCTCCTTCCCTGATATTACGGCCACCCTCATATCGGATCTGGCCATCCTTTCCCGGCGCCTCAGGGAAACTAATAGCTGGGGAAAGGCATTGAAACAATTGCTTAATATATGATATGTTTTGGAACGATATGCTTCAATAAATGGAAGAATCCAGTAAATTGATTATTCGCGACATCCGATAACGATCCATATAAACCGATATTTATAATTATCATTACGACAGTTGATTGATGGCAAAAAACTCGCTGAAACCCTCCAATCCCTATAATTCCGAACAAGAAAACCCCCAGCCACGACCGAAGCTCCCGATGATGTACTACGTGGTGGTCATCTTCCTGCTCATCGGCCTGCAGCTCGCTTTTTTCTGGTCCGGTTCTTCAAGGGAAATTCCATACAGCACCTTCCGGACCTTCATCACGGAAAACAAAGTTGAATCCGTACGGATTGCACCCGAGAAAATCTATGTCAAACTGAAGCCCGGTGTCGACAGCGGCCTGCCGAAGCCGGAACAGGGCGATGACGCAACCCGCAAGCTCCTGCCCGGCTCGAAAACCCCGGAGAACGAGGTAACGGTAAACCCTGTCCGCGACGAAAGCCTCACTGCACTTCTGGAAACCCACGGGGTCAAATATGAGGGCTCGCCCGGAACCACCTGGATCGGGGAACTGATCCAGTGGGTGCTTCCTTTCGCCCTGCTTTTCGGGCTCTACTTCTTCATTTTCCGTCGTATGGGCGCAGGAGGACCTGGAGCGCAGTTCATGAATATCGGCAAGAACAAGGCCGCACTTTACGAAAACCTCGACGAACACACCCGCATCACATTCAAGGACGTAGCGGGTCTCGATGAAGCCAAGGCCGAGGTGATGGAGGTGGTCGATTTCCTCAAAGACCCGAAAAAGTACACCCGCCTCGGAGGCAAACTTCCTAAAGGCGTGCTGCTCGTAGGCCCTCCCGGCACAGGCAAGACGCTTCTGGCGAAAGCTGTCGCAGGAGAAGCCGACGTGCCGTTCTTCAGCATCAGCGGATCGGACTTCGTTGAGATGTTCGTCGGCGTCGGTGCGGCCCGAGTGCGCGACCTGTTCCGCCAGGCAAAGGAGAAGGCCCCCTGTATCATCTTCATCGATGAAATCGATGCCGTCGGCAGAAGCCGCGGCAAAGGCGCCATGATGGGCGGCAACGACGAACGCGAAAACACCCTCAACCAGCTCCTCGTCGAAATGGACGGGTTCGCGACAGACAAAGGCGTCATTCTCATGGCGGCAACGAACCGCCCCGACGTGCTTGACCCGGCCCTGCTCCGCCCTGGCCGGTTCGACCGCCAGATAATGGTCGACAAGCCGGACCTCAAGGGTCGCATGGACACGTTCAGGGTGCATACAAAGAATATGCCGCTCGGTCCGGACGTGAACCTGAAGGCCCTCGCGTCTCAGACACCGGGGTTCGCAGGAGCCGAAATCGCCAATGCTGCCAACGAAGCCGCACTGCTCGCATCGCGCCGCAACAAGGAGAGTATTGAGATGAAGGACTTCGAGGACGCAATCGAGCGTGTGGTGGCGGGCCTTGAGAAAAAGAACAAGGTCATCAATCCTAAAGAAAAGCGGATCGTTGCCTACCATGAAGCGGGCCACGCCATCGTCAGCTGGATGATGCCGGAAAACGATCCGGTGCAGAAGATTTCAATAGTTCCTCGCGGTATGAGCGCGCTCGGCTATACGATGAACATCCCGCTCGAAGACCGTTACCTGATGACGAAGCGGGAGCTGTTCGCTCGCATCTGCGGCCTGCTTGGCGGGCGCATCGCAGAAGAGAGCGTGTTCGGGGAGATCTCGACCGGAGCCCAAAACGATCTTGAAAAGATCACCGGCATCGCCTACAATATGGTGATGGTTTACGGCATGAGCGACAAGATCGGAAACCTTTCCTACTATGAAAGCAGCAATCCATACTACGGAGCTCCCGGCGTCGAGAAGAAGTACGGTGAAGAAACCGCGCAGATCATCGACGAGGAGGTGAAAGCAATCGTGGAATCAGCGGCCGACACGGTGAGAACCATGCTTATGGAAAACCGGAGCAAACTTGAAGCTCTGGCCCGGGAACTCCTCACGAAGGAGATGCTCCAGTACTGCCAGGTCGAGGAGATCCTCGGCAAGCGGCCCGGCGGCCCGGAAGATGGCTCGGGAGAAGTGGACTGCAGCAAAAAGGCCTCGGAGAACGGCATAGCTGCGCAAGACCCCGAAACGGTCGCGGACATCGAAAGTACGGAAAAGAGCGGGCTCAGCGCAACGGAACTGGCCGAACTCGAAGCAGCGGCCGAGCGGTTGCGGCAATCGAGGAATGTCTCCGACAACTAGATGAACGGGGATAAGGGCGGGAAGCCATAAAAAAAGGGCAGGTTGTCCACCTGCCCATGGAGCATGGTTGATGTGGGTCCCGAGGGATTCGAACCCCCGACCTACTGGGTGTAAACCAGTTGCTCTAACCAGCTGAGCTAGAGACCCTTGAGGGGGCTTATTATACCATATTTCTCCTGTAATACAAAGAGAAAAAACAGCGGCCGAGAAGCGGAAGCGGCGCTGTTTGTAAGCCTTCGCGAAAAAGCATAAATTCAGCCCGTTACCTTTCAGCGCAATCCGGCAACCATTTTTTCCCACTACCATGAGAGCATTATCGATTCTCGGCAGCACCGGTTCCATTGGACTCAGTACGCTCGACGTCATCCGGCAGCACCCCGACCGCTTCAAGATTGTCGGACTGGCCGAAGGCCATGACGTCAACATGCTCGCCGAGCAGATCAGGGAGTTCAATCCCGCCATCGTATCGGTACGCGATGCCGAATCCGCTGAACAGCTCAAAACACTGCTCGGTGCCGACCAGCCCGAGATATGTCACGGCATTGAAGGCGCAGGAACCGTTGCATCCGCCGAGGGCGCCGACATGGTCGTATCGGCAATCGTGGGCGCGGCAGGGCTGACCCCCACCGTCAAGGCCATCAAGGCGGGGAAAGACATTGCGCTGGCAAACAAGGAGACCCTCGTCGTAGCAGGACAGCTGGTATCCGATCTCGTCAAGAAACACAATGTGACGTTGTTGCCGGTTGACAGCGAACATTCGGCCATCTTCCAGTCGCTTCAGGGCCACCGCCAGGAAGACGTAGAACGCATCATCCTCACCGCTTCGGGCGGACCGTTCCGCAACTCATCCTTCGCCGACATGGAGAAAGCCGGCCCCGAACAGGCCCTGAAGCACCCGCAATGGAGCATGGGCGCCAAAATCACAATCGACTCGGCAAGCATGATGAACAAAGGGCTTGAAGTGATCGAGGCCCACTGGCTCTTCAACATGCCTGCAGAAAAGATCGGCGTCGTAGTTCATCCGCAGAGCATCATTCACTCGATGGTCGAATACGTCGACGGATGCGTGATCGCCCAGCTCGGAGCTCCCGACATGCGCGCCCCGATTGCCTACGCCCTCTCATGGCCGGAACGATGCGAAAGCGGTATCAAAAAGCTCGATCTGGCCACCATCGGCACCCTCACATTCGAAGAACCCGACATGGACCGCTTCCCAGCGTTGCGTCTCGCCTTCGAAGCCCTCAAGGCCGGACGGACCTATCCGGCGGTGCTCAATGCGGCCAACGAAGTGGCCGTCGCAGCCTTCCTCAACAGGAAGATCGGCTTCACCGCCATAGCCGAGACCGTAGACAAAACCATGCAGGCGCATGAAGCCTACACCCCGGTAGAACTCGAGGAGTACATCAACGCCGACGGGTGGGCACGCCGGGCAGCAAACGCAATTATCGGATAATGCGCCCTGAGGGCGCATCCGCATACCAATGAACCAGGAAGCATTCCGGGCGCCTTTAGCCCGGGCAGCTTCCAGCAACTGATACCCATGGACGTTCTGAGCACAACATTCTTTTTCATCATCGCGATCTTCATCCTCGTCACCGTGCATGAGTTCGGCCACTTCATCACAGCGAGGATTTTCGGCATGCGGGTCGACAAGTTCTATATCGGCTTCGACTTCTTCGACTTGCGTCTCTGGAAAAAGAAGATCGGGGATACGGAGTATGGCGTCGGTGTATTCCCGCTCGGAGGATACGTGAAAATATCCGGCATGGTCGATGAAAGCATGGATACGGACTTCGGGACAAGCGAACCCCAGCCATGGGAGTTCCGGGCCAAACCCGTATGGCAGCGACTCATAGTGCTTGCAGGCGGGGTGACGATGAACATGGTGCTGGCAGCCGCCATCTTTACCGGCGTCACCTTGACCCTCGGAGAATCCCGCACCAGCAGCACGAACCCGGCCTTCGTAGAAGAAGGGTCCGTGTTCCAGAAGATGGGTATGCAGACCGGGGACCGCTTTCTTTCCGTAGACGGACAGAAGGTCTCGACCTGGGAAGAAGCGCTTGACCCGGAACGCTTCACTTCATCAAGCCCGGTGTTCACTGTCCTCCGACCCGATGGCCGCGATACCACCCTCGCCACGCCGAAACACTTCATGTCCGAAGTAAGCGATACGGATGGATTCGGCATACGCCCCATTGTTCCCCCGGTGATCGATGAGGTGCTTGAAAACAACCCGGCTGCCGCTGCTGGCATGCGACCGGGAAGCATTATTACGGCAATAGATGGCCGCCCGGTCTCCGACTGGACTGAAGTGGTGGGCATCATCTCAAGGAACCCCTCGAAACCCATAACCTTCACCTGGCGCTGGCTTGATACCGCTAAGGATGAGCCGGTCACTGCTGTCGACATTCTGGCCAATGGCAAAGAATTCACCGCCTCCATCACACCGTCGGCAAGCGGCAAAATCGGCATCATGCTTCGACAGACTATCGCCACCGAGCGCCGCATGCTCGGCTTTCTCGGATCGGTAGAGAGCGGCATCAGCCAGACATGGAAGATGAGCGCTATGTCCGTGCAAGGGTTTGCCAAGATATTCACCGGCCAGGAGGACTTCCGCAAGTCGGTCGGCGGCCCCATTAAGATTGCCAAGATTGCAAACCGAAGCGCTGAACAGGGGCCCGTCAGCTTTCTCTACTTCCTTGCCGTGCTCTCGATATCGCTGGCCATCATCAATATCCTGCCGGTTCCGGCACTCGACGGCGGGCAGTTCGTGCTCAATGCCGCAGAAGGCGTCATCGGACGGGAGATTCCAATTGAGGTCAAGATGCGCATCCAGCAGATCGGCATGACGTTGCTCCTCGCGCTCTTCGCCTACATCCTCATCAACGACATCCTGAACCCCTGAGGCCGTAAGCGAAGCCGATGTTTGACAGACTGCAGTCCATAAAAGAGCGCCACCTCGATCTTGAGCGCATGCTCGCCGACCCAGCAGCGGCCGGCGATCAGACGCGCTTCCGCAAACTCAACAAGGAGTACAGCGACCTGAAGGAGATCGTACAGGCATACGACAGGTATGCCAGCGCCCGTCATCAGCTCGACGAATCGCGGCATTTGCTCAAAGCGGAAGAGGACCCCGAAATGAAGGCTATGGCCCGCGAGGAAATTCAGGAGCTTGAGCAGTGCATCCCCGGTCTTGAGCAGGACCTCCGGATCCTTCTACTCCCGAAAGACGAAGCTGACTCGCGAAACGTCATCATGGAAATCCGCGCCGGAACCGGCGGGGAAGAAGCAGCACTTTTTGCCGCCGATCTTATGCGTATGTACCAGCGCTACGCCGAACGGCAGGGGTGGCGGTGCGAAGTGCTCGACTACAATGAAAGCTCCGGTCCCGGCGGGTTCCGCGAGGTGACACTCTCCATCAGCGGCCATGATGTCTACGGAACGCTGAAGTACGAAAGCGGGGTACACCGCGTGCAGCGGGTGCCGGAAACCGAAACGCAGGGACGAATCCACACCTCCGCTGCAAGCGTAGCCGTCCTTCCGGAAGCTGAAGAGGTCGATGTGGAGATCCGGCGCGATGACCTCCGGTTCGACACGTACCGGAGCGGCGGCAAGGGCGGCCAGAACGTCAACAAGGTGGAAACAGCCGTCCGCATCACGCATGAACCGACCGGTCTTGTTGCGGCCTGTCAGGAGGAGCGCTCACAGCTCCAGAACAAGGAACGAGCCATGAAGATGCTTATGGCGAAACTCTACGATATCAAGCTGCAGGAGCAGCAGAAGGAACGTGCGGACATGCGGCGCACGATGGTAGCCAGCGGCGATCGCAGCGCGAAGATCCGCACATATAACTACCCGCAGTCGCGCGTGACCGACCACCGCATCGGATTCACAAGCCATGGACTGCCGCACTTCATGCAGGGAGAAATTGGCGAACTGATCGATGCATTGAAGATGCACGACCAGACAGAACGGCTGCAGGAAGCAGCACGGGCCTAGAGGCTTAATAATCCACCAACACCAAATTTCCTGGGGAGTGAGAGCAGTATGGAAATGGACGCCACAGGCCGAAGCAAGGGGGAATGGATCTTTTCCGATACGTTTGAGCGTACCCTCAACTATCTCTCCGACCAGAAGAAAATCCTGAGCTTCAACCCTTTCTGCCACAATGTCGAGCTAACCGATGAGACCGATGTCTACCGCTGGCACTTCCAGGTCACCGACCCGCAGCAGAACCCCTTCGACGTCATCTTTTACGTCAAGCAGACCGATGAGGTGATGGTCGCTTTACCCGAAGAGCTGCAGGAAACCGAACCCGAATTGCTCACCGAGGAAATGATCAGCCGCCACATGGTCGGCCGCAAGATTCTCTGGCACCATCACGCGCCCTCAGACCCGGTAGACGACCCCAAGAACTACCTTTTCGAAGGCAAGGCCTTCGCCGAAATGCTCCTTGAGCCGATGGGACCAAAACAGACAAAAGTGCATTTTGATCTTCGCATCGATGTGCGATTCGTCCTCTATCCCGCGTTCCGCATCATTCCAGAACAGATCATCCGCGCCATGACCAATGCTGGCATGTCGATGATCATGCAGACCGCGACCAACAAGATGTTCCACAGCATCTCAAAGGATTTCGGACATATCCGGCATGCATGAACGACCAAGCCCTTACTTCCATGGATTTTCACGCATTGGCTGCATCCCGCTGCAGCACCCGAGGCTTCACACAGGAGCCTATTGCCCAGGACGTCCTCAACCGTATACTCGAAACCGCCAGACTCGCCCCTTCGGCAAAAAACCTGCAGCCGTGGCGCTTCATCGTGGTACGCACGCCTGAAGTCCTCCATGCCGTACATGCATGCTACTCCCGCGACTGGCTCAAGACCGCCCCATCAATCATTGTGGTGACCGGCCGGCGCAGCGATGCATGGGTTCGCGCCTCTGACGGCTATAACTCGCTGGAAACCGACCTGGCCATCGCCATGGACCATCTCATCCTCTCAGCCGAGCATGAAGGTATCGGCACATGCTGGATTGCCGCTTTTGACCTCCCCTGCCTGAGAAATGCCCTCGGACTTACTGATGAAGATGAGGTATACGCCTTCACCCCTCTCGGCTATCCGGCTGAAGGATACACGCCCGTTCCGAAAAAGCGAAAGCCGCTTGAAGAAATCGCAACATATCTTTGAATGCGAAACCGGGCGGCTGAGTGCGCATCATCGGCCGAAGCGGATATCGAACCTGCCCCGGGTTGATCAACACCCATGCCGGGCACGGAAGACGGCCTTTCAACCAGAAACGGGTGCATACACACCTTCAACCACGCGCACGCACTTCCTCTTACGCCCCCACTCGACCGACCGGCATGAATTCTGGCGCAGCATGCCGGTGTTGCCAGAAAAGGGAATCGAACGCCATAGGCCCTTCCATGCAGAACGAAAAAGGGCACAGAACCCCCAGCACTGGATGCTGGTTATTCTGTGCCCTTTCGAAAGAAACGTGAGAAACGGATAAGACTCCGCCGCAGCCCGCCTCAGTTCAGGAGTGACCGCCTACAACGATACGGATCATCTTCACATTCAGAATGATGAAACGGATCAGCTGCCACGGCACGAACTTGCGCCAGAACAGCGTTGATTTCTCGGGCACCGGAGGATAGGCCTCGTCGAAATATGCCTTGATTCTATATTTACCCATGGTTGGTCGAAGTGAAAGTTAATGTATCTCTCTGTTGCTGCATATGTTCCGAAATGCTCTTCTACTCGGGGATAAGCCACCAGAACGGATAGCCTTTCGCCTTGTGGAAGAAGAGGTAGTGGAGCAGCACCTTCAGCCAGTGACCGGCAAGACCCGCCTCACCAACGGAGTACTTCATGTCGCGGCCCCACTCAGGATACTTGTCCCAGTCGGGAACGACAGGAAACACGGTCATCGATGCGCCAAGGCCATCGAATGACCCAAAACCACCCGATACGATGCAGGCTGCACCCATGCGGCTCATTGAGGCTTTGTGGCGATGCTCTGTAGCTCCGTGGATACGCTCGGCGATGTTCAGTGCAGTGATCTTTCCCATAACGCCGGAAGGCATGCCGGTACGGGGAGGAGTCGGAAATATCGGACGGCCTTTCACGCTCGTCATCGGCTTGGAAATCGCATGCGGCGGGGCGAAAGCGATGCCGACGGCATAGATGTTGTCGTAGGTCGGGTTCTGGTAGGTGCTCGGCCAGTCATTGGCAGCCCACTCCTCGAAAGGCTTCTGGGTATAATCGGCATCAACCTTCATGAACTTGTTCGGAGCAAACAGCGTGTCGGTAATGTCATTTCCCTCCCGATCGAATGCCGTCATGCCGACACCGGAGAACGAAGGGATGAGCATTGCGAATTCAAACTCCTGCACCTTGTCTTCGCCGTCCAAGGTCTCGTAGTAGGCCTTGCCGTCCTCAACCTTGTAGACACCTGCGCGCCGGATCCAGTTGATGCCGTACTCGGCAAGGATTGACTCGGTGAACACTTTGGTGGGGGTAATGTAGCCACCGCGTTTGATGAACGCGCCGCCCATGCCGAAATCACCAACCTCGTATTCATTCGAAATCCAGGTGATCTGTGCCATCTTGCTCAGCCCGCGCTTGGAGATCTCGTGGGCGATGTTCAGGATATACTCGAACGCCGCGCCCTGGCAGGTAGCCATGGCGTGACCGGTGCCGATGAGGAAGCGCTGCTTCTGTCCAGCCTGCATCTTCTTGATGTTCTCCTGCAGGTGCTCCCATGCGTGTGCAGCATGCGAGTAAGTGCAGACGGAGTAGCTGTTCTTATCGGGACCAAGCCCTTCGGTTGCTTCGAAGTTCAGCTTAGGACCTGTAGCGTTGACGAGATAATCGTACTCCACGTTCTCCCTGACGCCCGAGTTGTCTCCGGCAGTGTACTCGATGGTAACATAGCCTTTGCCTGTGGAGGCATCCCCTTCGGGATGAATTTCAAGTGCCTTGGCCTGCTTGAAGACAATGCCCCAGCGGTCATAGACTTTTTTCAGTTCGAAACGGACCTCGTCAATCGACATCTGGCCGACTCCGACCCAGATATTCGAAGGGATCCACTGGTAATAGCTGTTCGGCGTGACCACGACTACCTCATGGTGCTTTCCGAGTTTCTTCTTCAGAAACGAAGCACAGGTATGTCCGGAAACACCGGCGCCTAAAACGACGACCTTTGCCATATGCGGTCTGTATTTTTCAATTATTGAGTAACCCTCTTCACCGGCTGCCCGGAGTGCCTTTGAATCCCGGAGGCGCAGATAGATCTACAAGAAAGGGGGCTGAATAATTCCCGCAACCCTGTCTTACTGAAGCCGCCTCATGAACTCCATGCACGCTATATAAGCATATGCTCATATTAAAACAAATCCATATACCTTTTTTCCTGTACTCCCCTCATCCCTCAATTTTATGCCGCCGGCAACGCTTAGCCTGCAGCCCGGGTTAAATGTCTTGCAACCATTTCAATCCCCCCCTGACAGAGAGCACTGCAATGCGCAACATCGTTTTCACCGGAAAGGGGGGTGTAGGCAAAACCTCCATTGCCGCAGCAACAGCCCTCATGGCAGCCGAATCCGGCCACCGAACCCTCATCATATCCACCGACCCTGCCCATAGTCTGGGCGACTCTTTCGACATGGAGCTCGGCCCCACACCGGCAAGAATCACCGACCGACTGTTCGGTCAGGAGGTCAGCGTCTACGGTGACATGTCGCTCAACTGGGAGATCGTTCGCGAGCACTTCGCACACCTCATGCAGGTCCAGGGAATCCAAGGCATCTATGTCGAGGAAATGGGGGTCCTGCCCGGCATGGAGGAACTCTTTTCACTCTCCCACATCAAACGCTATAACGAGAGTGACGAGTACGATCTTCTTGTTGTCGACTGCGCGCCAACCGGCGAAACCCTCCGACTGCTCTCCCTCCCCGAAACATTCGGGTGGATGCTTAAACTGATGCGCAACCTGGAGAAGTATGTCGTGAAGCCGGTTATCCGGCCGCTCTCCAAACGGGTAAGCCGCCTGCAGGACTTTGTGCCTGATGTGGACGTCTATGAGCAGGTCGACAACCTCTTTTCATCCATTGAGGGCATCATCGACCTCCTTTCCGACGGTACGCGCACCACCGTGCGCCTCGTCATGAACCCGGAGAAGATGGTCATCAAGGAGTCGATGCGCGCCCTGACCTACCTCAACCTCTACGGCATCACCGTCGACCAGATCGTCATAAACCGCGTCTACACCGACGATGCAGACGGGGAGTTCCTGAAGGAGTGGAAAGAAATCCAGCGGGGCCACATTGAGGAAATCGAGCGTTCCTTTGCCCCGATCCCCATCACAAAGGTGCCGCTCTTTCAAAGAGAGGTACTCGGCATCGACATGCTGCGAAAGGTTGGACAGGTGGTGTACGCGGAAAAGAACCCCCTCGACATCTTCTACCACGAAGAGCATATCAACATCCGAAAGGACGGCGAGGGACTCTATACCGTTAAGCTGCGCCTGCCGTTCGTCTTCGACAACCGCATGGAAGCCAGTGTTGTGCAGGTCGGCGACTCTCTCACCGTTCGAATCGGCAACTACCAGAAAGGGGTGGTGCTTCCGGTTTTCCTCGCCGGCATGCGTGTCGGCGATGCGCGATACGAGGCGGGATGGCTCGCCATAAGCTTTACCAGAAAAGAGCATGCTCCCCCGCCCGTCCCCGAAGGATGACTGACGGGGAGCGGGAACTCCTTATCCCACTTCCTTGCCGGCCATGACGAGGGTTGGAGGCATACCGAGATGGCGCCCGCCAAGCAGCACGTTCCAGTAGAGCGGCTCGAAAGCCAGCTTGCCCCACCAGTTGGCCTTCGTCTCTTTGAGAAGCGAGAATGGGCCAAGGTGCGGAGCGGGAAATTTGCCCGGCAGGGGCTCAATCTTGTAATTGAAGTCGATGAGCGAAGCGGTGCCTTTCGAGTAGACGATGAAGCAGGTGGAGTGGCCGTCGAAGATCTCCTCGGGCTTCACCCCGTGTATTTCCGCCATGATGTTGAAGACCACCACGTCCGCCTCGTAGTGAGCCACCGAGCCGGCCTTTGAGGTCGGAACGTTGGTGGCGTCACCGATGACGTAGACACCCTCGTGTTTGAGGGCCTGAAGGGTATTCTGGTGCGTGGGAACATAGCCGATGCCGTCATCCATGCCAGAATCGCTGATCACTTTGTCGCCGATGGTGGTGGGAACCACTACCAGCATATCGTAATTGACCTTGTCGCCCTGCACGCTCTCGATGTAGCCGCCCTTGCCATCGACCCGGTTCAGCTCGAAGCCGGTCGTGATCCTGATATTCTTTTCTTTTGCCGACTGGCTGAATACCGCTGCGGCCTTCGGCTTGGTGAAAGCACCCTGCAGCGGGGTCACCAGTTCGATCTCCACCTTGTTGCGGATACCGCGATTTTTGAAATACCAATCTGCAAGGAAGACGAACTCGATGGGGGCAACAGGGCATTTGAACGGAAGTTCGGCAATGTCCATCACGAGCTTGCCGCCATCGAACTCACGAAGTTTGCGATGCAGTACGTCTGCTGCCTCCAGGTAGTAAAAGGTAAACGCGTTCTTCCCCCAGGCGTCGAGCAGGCCATCGTTCTCCTCCGGTACGACCTTGCAGCCGGTGCTGATGACAAGAAAATCGTAGTCGAAGCTGTGGTTCCTGGTTTTCACCCTTTTCTTCTCGGGATCGACATGGGTGATCTCGTCAAGCACGAATTTCACGCCGGGAAGGATGAACTTTTTCCTCGACTTCACAAGCGTCTTCGACTTCTGGATGCCGAAGGGCACAAACAACAGCCCCGGCTGGTAGATGTGGCGGTCATCTCGGTCGATGACAATGATCTCCCACTCATCGGAAAGATGGCGACGCAGGTTGTTGGAAACAATGGTGCCGGCGGTGCCGGCTCCAAGGACGACGATTCTTTTAGCCATGTCAAACCCTCCGGCTTTTTTGAACGGTATGCCCGCCCGTTTGCAGTTTCCCTCCAGCCCTCAAACATCACCCAACAACCGGAGAGTTATATATTCAGATAATTATGTGAATATATAGAGAGGCCCCGACATTTACAAACAAGCAGCAAGCTCGCAACAAGGGGAGTGCAATAACCATCGATTCTTTTATTTTGGGTTGAAAATTTCTGATCTTGGTTCATTTGCAGAACCCCCCTTCAGCACAGGGTGCAAAGCGGGACAACCACCACCCAGTCCGCGAATGGAAAAACAGCTCCTTCTCGGGGCAGAAGCCGCAGCTCTCGGCGCCATCGATGCCGGCATATCCGGAGTCTATGCCTACCCGGGAACCCCTTCGACCGAAATCACTGAATTCATCCAGCATTCACCCATTGCCCGAAAGCGCGGGGTGCTTGCCGCATGGTCAGCAAATGAAAAAACCGCCTACGAAGAAGCCCTCGGCATGTCATACGCCGGGAAACGGGTGCTGGTATGCATGAAGCACGTGGGACTCAATGTCGCCGCCGATGCCTTCATCAACTCCGCGCTCACCGGCATCGAGGGAGGCCTGGTGCTTGCCATAGCCGACGACCCGTCCATGCACTCATCGCAAAACGAACAGGATAGTCGGGTTTACGGGAAGTTCGCCATGATCCCCGTCATCGAGCCCTCGAATCAGCAGGAGCTCTACGACGGCGTCCGTCATGCATTTCAGCTCTCCGAATCGCTCAGCCTCCCGGTGATGGTCCGTCTCACCACGCGCCTTTCCCACTCGCGGGCAGGGGTGGTACCAAAGCCGTCCGAGCCCGAACGCCCGCTCTCGGAAGCTGGTGCGCTTCCTTCTGCCGAACGGTTCGTCCTGATGCCGGTAAATGCAAGAAAGCAGTATGCCCGCCTCATCGGCCTGCAGCGCGATATCGAGCAGTTGGCCGAAGGTTCCTGGCTGAACCGCATGGTGGAGGGCACGGCCTCGACCGGCGTGCTCGCGTTCGGCATCGCATACAACTACGTCATGGAGGTTCGTGAGACCTTCGGCATGGACTTCCCCGTATTGAAGACCGGCCAGTACCCCCTGCCGCACGGAGCCGCGCAGCAGCTCTTCGAGCAGTGCGACAGCGTGCTCGTCGCTGAGGAGGGCTATCCGGTCATGGAGGAACTGCTCCGGGGATTCTTCGGCAACGACAAGGTGCGGGGGCGTCTCGACGGAACCCTCGCGCGCACCGGCGAGCTCAATACCGACATCATAGCCAGGGCGCTCGGCCTGGAACCCGCACCCACCGCACCCGTCCCAAAAATCGTCGTACCTCGACCACCCGAACTTTGCCGGGGATGCGGACACCGCGACCTCTATCTGGCACTCAATGCCGTCATGGCAGAATGCCCGCACCAGCATGTCTTTTCTGACATCGGCTGTTACACCCTCGGAGCGCTCCCGCCCTTCAGCGCCATCCATACCTGCGTCGACATGGGCGCATCGGTCACCATGGCCATAGGAGCCGCTGAAGCCGGTCTCCGGCCTGCAGTAGCGGTCATCGGCGACTCGACCTTCACCCACTCAGGCATGACGGGCCTGCTCGACGCGGTGAACAGGCGCTCGGCCGTCACCATCATCATCACCGACAACGACACCACCGCCATGACCGGAGGGCAGGACTCCGCCGCCACCGGCAGCCGCCTTGAGGCCATCTGCATCGGCCTCGGCGTAGAACCGCGGCACCTCAGGACTATCGTCCCCCTGAAACCCCGGTTCGAGGAAAACATCGCCGTACTCAAGGAGGAGATCGCTTATGAGGGCGTCTCTGTCATCCTCGCCCGCAGGGAGTGCGTCGAGCAGGCGGCAAAAAGAAACCGGAACTCATGAAACAGAACATCATCCTTGCCGGCGTAGGGGGACAGGGGATCCTCAGCATTGCAGCCGTCATTGACCTGGCCGCCCTCCACAGCGGACTCGACATCCGCCAGGCTGAAGTGCATGGCATGAGCCAGCGGGGCGGGGCCGTGGAGTCGCACCTGCGCATAGCCGACCGCGAAATCCACAGCGACCTCATCGCCCGCGGCACCGCAGACATCGTCATCTCGGTTGAACCACTCGAAGCACTGCGCCAAACACCCTGGCTCGCACCTTCAGGGCGCCTCGTCACAGCAATGGAGCCAGTCGTCAATATGGAAGGCTATCCTCCGATGGAGACAGTACGGCGCTCACTGCTCGCAACCGGAGCACCGATCCTCATCGATGCATTGCAGCTCGCAGAGGAGTGCGGCAGCCGGCGGGCATCGAACATGGTGGTGCTCGGTGCAGCAGCCCCCTTCATAAGCATCCCGCCGGAGCGCCTCGAAGCCGGCATCAGCGAACTCTTTGAAAGGAAAGGAGCCGACATCGCGGCCATTAACATCCGGGCCTTCCGTAAAGGGCTCGCAGCATCACAGCAACAGGCCGCCTCCCCTGAGGGGCCCCCAACTAACGCCATGACATGATCTGGAACAGGCAGTATGAATGCATGGAGCGTGAAGAGCTCCGCAAAATTCAGGGCGAGCGCCTCTCAGCAATGGTATCGCGGGTGTGGAACACCGTACCCTTCTACCGCCAGCGGCTGCAGGAGCTCGGCATTGAACCGGGCGACATACGGAGCATGGACGACCTTCCGAAGCTCCCGTTCACCACCAAGCAGGACCTGCGTGATAATTACCCGTTCGGGCTCTTCACCGTCCCGCAGGAGGGAATCGTTCGCCTGCACGCCTCCAGCGGCACCACAGGAAAGCCGACAGTGGTCGGCTACACGAAGAACGACATCGCGATGTGGAGCGAAGTGGTTGCCCGCTCGCTCACCATGGCCGGCGTAACCCAATCCGACATCATTCAGGTCGCCTACGGCTACGGACTCTTCACCGGAGGCCTCGGCCTCCATTACGGCGCCGAGACCGTCGGGGCCTCGGTCATTCCAATCTCGGGCGGCAACACAAAAAAACAGCTCCAGCTGATGGAGGACTTCGGATCCACCGTGCTTGCCTGTACCCCTTCCTACGCAGCGTTCCTCGGCGAAGCCATCATTGAGGAGAAGATCCAAAAAGAAAACATCAAGCTGAAAGCCGGCATCTTCGGCGCAGAGCCCTGGACTGAAGGGATGCGCACTGAAATCGAACGCCTGCTCGGCATCAAGGCTTACGACATCTACGGCCTCAGCGAAATCATCGGCCCCGGCGTCTCGATGGAGTGCCGGTGCCAGACAGGCATGCACATCTTCGAAGACCACTTCATCCCCGAAATCATCAACCCCGACACCGGGGAAGTTCTTCCCTATGGGGAGCTTGGTGAACTCGTCTTCACTCCTGCGACGAAGGAAGCCATGCCGCTCATCCGCTACCGCACCCGCGACCTCACGCGCCTGCACGCCGAACGCTGTCAGTGCGGCAGAACCCTCGTCCGGATGGAAAAATGCGTCGGCCGTACCGACGACATGCTCATCATCCGCGGTGTCAACGTCTTCCCATCCCAGGTGGAAGCGGTTCTGCTTGAGATGAGTGAGACCAGACCCCATTACCTGCTCACCGTCGAGCGCAGGCACAACCTCGACTCCCTCGAAATCCAGGTGGAGGTCGACGAATCGTTCTTCTCCGACGAGGTCAAGGAGCTGGAGGGTCTCAGAAATAAAATACAGTCCGCAATCGGCAGCATGCTCGGCATCAGCTCCACCGTGCGCCTCGTCGAGCCGGGCACCATCGAACGCAGCATGGGCAAGGCAAAACGGGTCATAGACAACAGAACACGCTAACAGGAGGAAAGGGAACCATGATCATCCGTCAACTCTCGGTCTTTCTTGAAAACCGCACAGGCCGGCTAACCGAACTCACCGGAATCCTGTCCGAAAACGGAATCAACATCTCGGCATTCAGCATTGCCGACTCCACCGACTTCGGCATACTGCGCATGATCGTCGGTAAACCCGAGCTGGCCGAACACGTGCTCCGTCAGAAAGGATTCGCCGTCAAGGTCACCGACGTCATCTGCCTCATCGTCCCCGACAAACCCGGCAGCCTCCACCACGCTCTCGGGATCCTCTCGGAAAACGACATTGCCATCGACTATATGTACGCCTTCTCCTCGGCCGAAGGCCGTGCAACGGTGGTCATCCGCACCGCCGTACCGCAGGCGGCCATCCGGGTGCTCAGCCAGCACCGGCTCGAACTTGTCCAGGCCGGCGACATCTACCAGATCTGAAAAGAAAGAACACAGCATGGCAACATTCTCAAAAAGCGTCTCCGCCCTCCGTTCCTCGGCGATACGGGATCTCATGAGTCTGGCCTCGCGGCCCGACATCATATCTTTCGCCGGGGGCATGCCCGCAAATGACCTGTTCCCGGTCAAGGAGGTTGAAGAACTCTTCATGCGGCTTGACGACAAAACCAAACGCGCCGCATTCCAATACGGCCCCACAGAGGGGCTCCCAATGCTGCAGGAATCGCTCACAGGCTGGCTGGACGAGAAAGGCCTGCCGGTCAAAAGCAACCGGCTCCTCATCACCACCGGCTCCCAGCAGGCGCTCAACCTCCTTGCCAAGGCCTTCATCGACCCCGGAGACCGGGTGCTTGCCGAATACCCCTGTTTCATCGGAGCCATAGCCGCGTTCCGAGCCGCCGGGGCCATCGTCCGGAGCATCCCGGTGGACTGCGACGGCATCGACATCAGAACCCTGGGAGAGGAAACAGAGCAGAGCCCTAGCCCGAAATTCCTCTATGCCACCCCATACTTCCACAACCCGGCAGGCATCCTCTACAGTGAAAAGCGTAAACTGGAACTCATCAAACTCCTGCAGGGAACGGGAATTCCCCTCATTGAAGACGACGCATACGGCGACCTGTGGTTCCATGAAGAGGACCGGGCGCGCCTCGTGCCCATAAAAGCCATCAATCCTGACGGAGTCGATGTCTGCTACACCGGTTCTTTTTCCAAGATCCTCGGGCCCGGCCTCCGCCTCGGCTGGCTTCTCGCCCCTGAACCGATTTATGAAAAATGCGAACTCCTGAAGCAGTCCGCCGATGCCTGCTCGCCGAGTTTCACCCAGGTCATCGCCGATGCCGCCATCCGCTCCGGCATCTTGAAAGGTTATATAGAAACGGTTCGCAAAGCATACCTCGAGCGCGCAGCCCTGATGACTGCGGCACTTCGGGAGCACCTGCCGGACTATGTAGGGTGGAGCGAACCGCGTGGAGGGTTCTATATCTGGCTCACCCTGCCCGAAGAAATCGATGCCGCGGATGTTCTCAACAAAGCAATCGAGGCAGGAGCCGTCTTCGTCACCGGCAGCACCTTCGACCCCGATGGCACGCGCAGAAACACCATGCGGCTCTCCTACTGCAACAACAACCCTCGAGAGATCGAGCGGGGAGTCCCCATCATCGCAAAAGCCATCCGCGACTGCTGCAGGTAACAACACGGGCGAGCAGCAAACCCTACTCTTTCCCCTCGGCAGGCTTCGAGTTGCCGTACAACTGTTTTTCTGGTGCCACGAACTTCAGAGGGTCAATCACAAACCAGAGGTTGTTCATTTTGTGACCCATCGTATCCCCCGGTTTGCGGTCCATTGCATAGTAATAGAGCGGCATACCCCGGAAGGTGTTCTGCATTTTTCCCTCAGACCGCCGAATGGTACCGAAATCAGCCTGCGTCATTGACGGAGCCGCACTTAGCACCGCCCCGGTAAAAAAAGCCGGCCACCTGTCAATGCATGCACCCATGCAGGTACTCCTTCCCTTGGAATCGTTTTTGTACCAGTACAAGGTCATTCCTTCAGCGTCCGCCAGATAGCTGCCGACCCCCGCTTTCTGCATCACCCTCACGTCCGGCTCCGCCGCCATGCCGCTTTTCCAGACAAACAGCATCATCACGACTGCAGCGATCACCAATCCCATCTTCTTCATAGCGCATCTCCTCCATGGTTTCTTCGTTGACATGACAATCATCACCGGCACTGCATTCCAGAAAAACACAAGGGGCCGATCCGTATGGGAGGAGAATTAACTGGAAAGGAACAGATATAGTCCGGAAACCCGCCACTGCGTTCAAAAAGTTGCAGATTGGGGCCTGTTATTGATTCTACGCACTCAGCCCCATTCGAAAGCAGCCGGAACTACGCAAAATCAACTCTCGAACCGGGAGCAATTGTTACATCCTTGCAAGACCAGCCGATTTATTGAACGGGAACGGTATCTTTTTTTGTTCACTTCTTCAGAAACCGATTTACAGACGACCATGGACAAGAAAAAAACAGTTCTCATCCTTTGCACTGAAAACACCGCCCGGAGCCAGATGGCCGAAGGACTGCTGCGCAACATGGCAGGCGACCGCTTCGAGGTCCTCAGCGCCGGCACCCAACCCGCTGAAGCAGTTCATCCTCTTGCCATCAAAGCCATGCAGGAAATCGGCATTGACATCAGCGGCCAGTACCCGAAAGACATAGCGACCTACCTCGGCAAGACCTTCATCCACTACCTCTTCATCGTCTGCAGCAAGGCCAATGATACCTGCCCGAGGATCTGGCCGGGCATGGCCGTGCAGGAAAACCGCATCTACTGGCCGATGGAAGATCCCGCCGCAACAGAAGGGAGCGAAGAAGAACGCCTCGAAGCCTTTCGGCGCGTGCGCGACGAACTGCAGGCGAACCTCGCCGACTGGATTGATGAAGACTGAACAAAGACGGGTGAAGCATTCAGGCTGCGCCTGAATCAATCCCCTTTTTCCGATTCCATGGTTTGAAAACGGAAACGAAGACCGTCACAACCAGCACGGCTACCTGCACAATGCCGAACACGAAGTTCATCAGCTGGTTGTATTGGTAGCCGGCGTCCCGAAGTGCACTGGTGCCGATTCGCCCTGAAATATCCATCATGGCGGTTTCCCACGGCCCGAGGAAAAAAGTTCCGAACAGGATGGCCCCGACCGTAACAACCCACTTGAACACCAGCCATGGGTGCCGCAAAAAGCCCCACTTGCTGAACATCGAGTAGAAAAGCCCCGTCAGGAGGCTGCCAATGGCTCCGGGCACGACCACGATCGACATATCCACATGATGGATGCTCCGGTTGATACCGTAAAGAACGCCCCCATCACTCACTCCCTCTTTCAGGAAGTACATCGACAGCAGTGATACTGCGCCGCCTATCCAGCAGGCCACGGCGATGAGATGTACGCCCTTGAGCCATTTCATTCCTCGCGATGACAGTTGCAACATGGATGACAGGGTTTGACGGGTTTGCATTACTTCTTATACTGATGAAAAACCATATGGCCAAGATAACAACACGAACCGCAACAACCCATGCAGCAGAAAACCGTCCTCGTGGCAGGAGCATCCGGATACCTCGGAAGGTACGCGGTCAAAGAATTTTCTGAACGGGGTTACCGGGTAAGGGCCCTCGTACGCAACCCCGACAGCCTCCGGACCCCGGGGCCTAATCTCGAGCCGGCCATAGCCGGCATTGCCGACGAAATAGTGAAAGGTGATGCAACCAATCCCCCATCCCTGACGGGCGTCTGCCGGGGAGTGGATATCGTCTTCTCATGCATGGGTCTTACCAAGCCGCAGGACAATATCACCAATGAAGCGGTTGACCACCTTGGGAACCTCGCACTGCTTCGGGACGCAGAGGCATGCGGAGTCGGGAAGTTCGTCTATGTCTCGGTGTTCAATGCAGAGCTCATGGCCGATGTTGAAGTCGTCCAGGCCCATGAACGCTTTGTCAGGGATCTCAAGGCATCCGGCATGCCATACGCAGTCATCCGGCCCACCGGCTTCTTTTCCGACATGGGCATGTTCTTCTCCATGGTCCGGGGCGGTCACATGTTCCTCCTCGGCGAAGGCATGAACCGCATCAACCCTATTCACGGTGCCGATCTGGCATCGGTCTGCGTGGATGCAGCTGAAGGAACAGAACAGGAAATCCCGATCGGCGGCCCTGACATCTACACCTTTCAGGAAACCGTCGACATGGCATTTGAGGCCCTGGGCAAAAAGCCATGGACAACCCACCTCCCCGTTTGGGTCGGCGAGGCGGCACTGTTCCTTGCAGGCTTTGTCAATAAATCCGTCGCAAACGTCCTGGCCTTCGCCCTCACCGTCAACAGAATCGACAATGTCGCGCCCGCAACGGGAACACGCCACCTTAAGGATTTCTATAGGGAACTTGGATCGAAGCAAGGCTGAAGTTCAGCGCCCCTGCAGCTGACGCTGGAGCTTTTCAGCCGCGCCCTTCAGTTTGTCGAGGCTCTCGTCGGACAACATCTTCGGGTCAACGGCGGGTATTTCCGCCTTCGTGTAGTCTGCAGGCACACTGAAAAGTGCAGGATCAGGCTTCATCCGCTCGATCTTTACTAAATCAGTCACCACCCCCGAGGGACGATGAAGGGTCCGGACGGGAAACCCATCGAGCCCTGCACTCCTGAGCTTTTCGGCAAGCATCGAAGCGGTCTGGCGATTGGTGGCCTGCATGCGGGTCCATGCCACGTAACCAAGAAGATCGTGGTTCAGCCAAAGCTCGACGACTCCCGGGCCCTCTTTTTCCGCAATGCGCACATGGGTGCATCGGTAGCCGTTCACCATCTCCTCTCCGAGGTTCTCCACCACGGCGTTGCGGAGCGGCTCGGACTCTCCGGCAGAGGAACCAGTCGCGGCATTCGCTCCGGCGTCGAACACCATGTATGTCCTTGCAACGTCATTGAGCAGATAGATTCGACCCATATCCCTGGTCCGGGACAGCACGGTCACCGGAACACGGCCGGAGAGCCCGGCAAGGTTGGCGGTGCTTTCAGTGCGGATACCCTCCTGGCCGACCATAATCCTGGTGGTTGTGGTCCCCGTGCCGGGAATCACCGTCTTCATTGTCATCACACCCTCGAACGGTTGAGCGGAACCGTAGGGCAGACCACCCTCATCCGGGGGGTTCTGTCCTTTGCATGCAGAAAAGAGGAAAATGGAAAAAAGGGAGAAAACGAGCAGACGGACGGCTTGTTTCATGGCAGTGTGCATTATTGTTCCCTAAAAATCGCTGCCGCGGTCATGGGGGGAAGCACTGCAACGGCATCATCTCTTATAAATGTAAGCAAATCACCATCGACGGTCCTACTATTCGATCCTCATGCGTGGTGTTTCTGTATGCCGAGTTTTTCTATGCGGGTGTAGAGGGTTTTCGGATGCATGTCGAGGCGCTCTGCGGCCCCGCCTTTACCACTCACTCTCCCGTTGGAACTCTTGAGGGCATCGAGGATGAGCTGCCGCTCCATCCTGCGAACATTTTCCTCGAACATCCCCATGCTCGGAATCTCCCCGGAAGTGGAGGATGAGACACTGACCGGCTGGCTGAGCACTGCGGAAAAGTCAAGAGCAGGGCCTTCGGAAACAATGACGGCCTGTTCGACGACATGGGCAAGTTCGCGGATATTGCCTTTCCAGGGCCGACCCCCGAGGTCACGCATATCATTCTCCCGTATGGCGCGCAGAGGGCGGCCGAACTCACGTGCGAACTTCGCAGCGAAGTGCATGACGAGCGTCGGAATGTCACCGTGCCGCTCACGCAGAGGAGGGAGTGCAATGGGAAATGCGTTCAGGCGGAAAAAGAGATCTTCACGGAACCGGCCCTCGTCGACCTCCCTCTGCAGATCCCGATTGGTAGCCGCTATGACACGGACATCAACCGGAATGACCCTCGCTCCCCCAACCCGCTCGAGTTCGCGCTCCTGGAGGACCCGCAACATTTTCGCCTGCAGTTCAAGGGAGAGCTCGCCAATCTCGTCGAGGAAAATGGTGCCTCCATCGGCAAGCTCAAACTTGCCGATACGGCGCGCGCCGGCTCCGGTAAAGCTGCCTTTTTCATGACCGAAGAGCTCGGACTCGATGAGGGTAGAGGGGAGGGCTGCGCAGTTGACCTTCACCAGCACGCTGTTGCGGCGGGGAGAGAGGGTATGGATGGCGCGGGCAAAGAGCTCCTTTCCTGTGCCGGTCTCACCCTGAATCAGCACGGTGGCGTCAGTCGGCGCAACCTGGCTCACCCGGCGCTGAACGGCAGCAAGTGCCGGGCTCTGCCCGATGATCTCCTCAAAGTTGTGTGCTGCGCTGATCTCCTCGACGAGGTAGGTGCGTTCACCTTCAAGTTTGCGGCGAAGCTTGTCAATCTCCTCGAACGCGAGCCAGTTCTGCAGTGCTAGGGATAGCTGGGGGAGGATGAGTCCCACCGTCGCCAGATCCTCCTGGCCGAAGGGACTCTCGCTGCCCGAGATGATTACTCCCGCACGGCTGCCGGGCAGGTCCCAGAGCGATGCGCTGATGATGGTGCTGATCCGGTATTTGTCGCGCACTTCAGACACGAGGCTGTGCTCCTCGGCCAAGCGGCTGAAGGCTTCCCCGGAGTAGACGCCGGGGCGGCCTATGAGCTCAAGACTTTCACGCACCGCCACCTCCGGCTCTATGAGCTCAAGGCGCTCTTCGACCGACACAGGCATGAACCGGTGATGTTCATCCTTCATGAAGTTGTCGAACAGGCGCGCCCGACCATCGTCGCCGAAGACCCTGATGCCGAGAAACGCGGCAGGAACAAGTTTGTTGATCTGCTCGCAGACGGCAAGAAGCATCTTCCGACGATCACGTATGGTCATGAGGACGTTATTGACAGCCAGCTGCATGGCTGTCTGGGCCTCACGCTGACGGAGCTCTTCATAGGCCATCGCATTGCTGACCGCCATGGCGATGGGAGAGGATACGCCGGCAAGCAGTTCCCGCTCAGCATCACTCCAGACGGTCTCCTCGCGGGATACGAAGTTCAGAAACCCGATCACCCGTCCTCCACTGCGCAGCGGCGATAGCACAATCTGGCGCATACCGAGGCCATAAAGAATCTTCAGAACAGGAAAGGCTTCATCCCCATGTGCCTGAAGTTCCTTCTCGATGCTGAACGCGGTGACGGATGGCTCAGCAAGAAACGGCTCAAACCAAGAACCCGCAATCAGACGTTTCTCCCGCTTCGCCCCTTCGGGAAGCTCAAAACGGAGCATCTCGAAAAAAACGCTGACATGGCGGCGATCCTTATCAAGGGTAATGATGACGGCCGAATCGAACTCGAAGATAAGACGGAGTTTGTCAGTAAGGGTATGGAAGAGCTCACGCGGGTCGCGAAGCGTACCGACGGCGTCACTGATGTACTGCATCAGCCGAAGTGATTTCTGATGAATGTCTGCAGTCATGTACTTGAGGATGAATGCCGTTATTCTGAAGAATCCGGAACACTCTTTCCAGAATATTCTGAATTTTCAAGACTTATCAAAATACGGAGCAGAAATATCCTATAATTAATCCATTTAAAAACAACGCCTTAGCTCATCCATCCACCAAATGTCGCATTGGCACAGAAATTGCAACAGATATACTGCATTACAAACAACCAATATTGTCGTACATGAACAGAATCTTCCCTTCAGCAGTCATCCTTCTGGTCACCGCCGCTGCGGCACTACCTTTCATCGCGGATGCAGGAGCTGCGGAACTGACGCTGCACTCTGCGCTCTCCCGGATGGAGGAGAACAGCCCCGCATTGCGGAGCGCCCGGGAGGGAGTGAATGCCGCTGATGCGGGTGTCGAGGCCAAAAGGAGCGGATGGCTTCCCGAGATCGCCGCCACAGCGACCTACGGCTACCGCGACAGAGTTTCGGAGATGAACGGCATGCAGTTCATGCCGAACGACAGCTATGATGCCCGAATCTCCGCATCGATGATGCTCTTTGATTTCGGCAGGACCGCCAAGAGCGTCAATATCGCAACTTCGGGACGCAATGCAGCCGGCTACCGGCTGGCCCTGACCCAGCGGGAACTCTCATGGGCGACCATTCAGATTTTCTACGATATGCTCTTCCTCCGGGAGGCAGTCGGAGTACAGGATAAAGAGATCGCGGCACTGGAGAAAAATCTCGACATCACCATGAAGCGTTACCGCGAAGGAGTTGCAACCCGCTTCGACGTTCTCTCTACCGAAGTGCGCCTGGCCTCGGCAAGAAACCGGAAACTTGACCTTGAAACCGAACTGGCCAACCAGGAGATCTCTCTTCGCCGCCTGGCAGCCATTGCCGATGGCGAGCCACTTGAACTCAAGGGATCGTTCAGCATGGCAGAGGAACCGGGCCTGGCCCCGCCACCCGAAAGCGAGGCGCTCCAGAACAGACTGGAAGTAAAGCTGGCAACGGAAAATGCCCGTGCCGCCGGTGAGAAAAAATCGCTGGCGGAGAGACAGGGCCTTCCGAAAATCACCGGCAGCGTATCCTGGGGCAGCAGCAACGGCTGGCTGCCCGACACTGATGACCCGGATCTCGGAACCATGAGGACAAGTACCACCGCAGGTCTGCAACTCGAACTGCCGCTCTTCACGGGCTTCAGGACTGCAGCGGGACGGCGTGAAGCGCTGGCCATGCAGCGGGCAGCCGAACAGGACCGGATTGAAGCAGAGCAGCGGGTCCGTGCCGAGGTGCGCCAGGCTTCGAGGGCACTGAAAACCAGCCGCGAAAAGATTACCACCACGGCACTGCAGGTAGAGCAGGCCCGGCTCGCGGCTGAAAACGCCAGAATCAGGCACCTGAACGGACTGGCGACAACCCTCGACCTGCTCGATACGGAAGCCTCACTCGCCGAGGCCGAACTCGGAAACCTCCAGGCGCGATATACCTTTGTCATGAACACGTATGCATTCAGAAAGGCCTCTGGAGAGCCTTTGATGCAGGAACCATCAATCAAAGCCAAATGAATCGACCCTGTAACAGCACTGTTCTCTGTCCCGTGGATTTTTCCGCTGACTCCGACCATACCCTGCAGTACCTTGCCGGACAGCATCCCGAACATGGAAAACTCTTGGTCCTGCATGTAGCCGAAGACAACGGAGGAGACCGCGAAACGTTCCTCAGAAAGCATCTTACGCGATTTTCCGCATATTCCGAGCTCCTGGCGGGCTCGGGATGGGATGTTCGATTCGCTGTTGAATACGGCACCCCCGCAGAAGTGATCATCGACTTTGCACGGAAGCACGAGGCGCAGCTCATCGTAATGGGTTCGCACGGGAGGAACCGCATGCCCCGGCTCCTTGTCGGCAGCACTGCTGAAACAGTCCTCCGTCAGGCGCACTGCCCCGTATCCATTCTCAGGATGCCGGAATGCGTAGCTGAACCCATGGCAGGCCGTGAGGAGCGGGAGTTTCTACCACATTCATCCAACGCTTGAACCCAACATGGAAACGCCAGAACAGCAACGGAAGGCTGCACCGGAAGTACCCGATGCAGCATCAGGGAAAAAGAGCCCGATCGGCCTCGTCAAAATGGCAGTCCTCGGGGCTCTTGCCACCATCGGCCTTGTCTGGGCCGGACAGATGATCCAGCATTCATTCCTGTACGAAGAGACCGACAATGCACAAATCGAGGGTGACATCTATCCGGTGATCTCAAGAGTCCCGGGCAAGGTGCTTGAGGTCACGGCCGAGGACAACCGGTTGGTCAAAAAGGGTGAGCAGCTCATTGCTCTCGACTCCCTCGACTTCGTTGTCCGCCGCGACGAAGCCAGAGCCGCACTGAAAAATGCGGAGGCGGCGGCAGCGGGCGCAAGAGCGTCAATCACGGCAGCATCTGCCGATGAAAAGAAACTGCAGGCTGACCTCTTAAGGAGCCGGAATCTGCAGCGGCAGGACGTCATTTCAAAAGCTGAGCTTGACGCAGTGACCGCAGGGGCGCTGGGCGCAGGGGCCGGGCACGCAGAAGCCGAAAGCCGGTACAGGGCGGCCCTCGCTCAAGTCGAGCTCCGTCAGGCGGAACTCAGAAACGCTGAACTTCAGCTCTCCTATACGAGCATCAAGGCTCCCGCAAACGGCCATATCTCCAGAAAAAATGTCCAGCCGGGACAGTTCGTACAACCGGGCCAGCATCTCATCGCGCTGGTCGGAAGCGGCCGGCTGTGGGTTGTGGCAAACTTCAAGGAGACCCAGATGGAAAAGATGCGCCCGGGACAGAAGGTATCGATACGGGTAGACGCATTCCCGGGTGAAACGTATGAGGGAACGGTTGAATCCATTTCAGCAGGGACCGGTGCGAAGTTTTCCCTCCTTCCTCCCGATAACGCCAGCGGTAACTTTGTGAAGGTGGCCCAGCGGGTGCCGGTAAAGATCGTCTTCGACCGGAAACCCGAACGTCCCCTTTCGACAGGGATGAACGTGGTGGTCGACGTACGGGTAGACTAAAGGACCCGCCGATGAAAAGCGCAACCGTAAATTCATCCGCCAGTACCTCCGTGGCGGAAGGCGAAGGGGAGCATACCTATGAAACCGGCCTGCGCCGCACCATCATCACCCTGACGGTGATTGTGGCGGCAATGCTGGAATTGATCGACACCACCATCGTCAATGTCGCAATCAACCACATCAGCGGCAACCTCGGCGCCAGCATCGAAGACGTTTCCTGGGTGGTGACGAGCTACGCCATCGCCAACGTGATCGTCATCCCGCTCTCGGGGTTCCTCGGCAACCTGCTCGGCCGGAGGGCCTATTTCATCGGTTCCATCCTGCTCTTCACCCTGGCGTCACTGCTCTGCGGCATCGCCGACAACATCTGGACACTGGTATTCTTCCGCTTCCTGCAGGGCATCGGCGGAGGTGCCCTCCTGCCGACCTCCCAGGCGATCCTCTATGAAACCTTCCGTCCAGAGGAACGGGGCGCGGCGACCGGCATCTTCTCCATGGGTCTCGTGCTCGGCCCCACAATCGGCCCGCTGCTTGGCGGCTACCTTGTAGACTACTTCAGCTGGGAATGGTGCTTTTTCGTCAACATCCCGGTAGGCCTTCTTGCCGCATGGTCGGCATTCACCTTCATCAGGGAACCGAAGGTCCGCCACAAGGTACAGAAGATCGACTGGACCGGCATCGGGTTGCTCGCCGCCGGCATCGGTTCGCTGCAGTTCATTCTTGAACGCGGCCAGTCGAAGGACTGGTTCGATACCCCATACATCACCTGGTTCACCCTCATCGCCCTCACCTCGCTCGTGGCATTCGTCTGGTGGGAGCTGCATACTGAGCACCCGGCAGTCGACCTCAGTGTGCTATCACGCAGCAAGAACCTCGCAATCGCCGCCGTACTCACCTTCATTGTCGGCTACGGCCTCTACGGCTCGCTGTTCGTCTTTCCGGTGTTCGTGCAGCGCCTGCTCGGGTTCACCGCGGTGCTGACAGGGCTCGTGCTGTTCCCAAGCGCCATGCTGACAGGCGCCATTTCGCTCCCGCTCGGCATTGCCCTGCAGAAAGGCGCATCTGCGAAACTGATGATGGCTTTCGGCATGGCGGCCTTCATGGTGTTCTCCTGGGAACTTGGACAACAGACCCTGCAATCGGGAGCGGAGAACTTTTTCGCTGTGCTTTTGCTGCGCGGCCTGGCGCTCGGATTCATCTTCATTCCAGTCACCATGCTCGCCGTCACCGGCCTGCACGGGCGCGACATCGGACAGGCGACCGGACTGAACAACATGGTCCGCCAGCTCGGAGGGTCATTCGGCATCGCCATTACCAACACCTATGTGGCACAGCGGGTCGCCGCACACCGGGTGGAACTCACAAGCCACATGTCAGCGTATGATTCCGCTGCGCTTGAACGCCTGGAGGCCATTAAACAGGCAGCCGGAGCACGGGCGGCGCTCTCCCCGGCCGATGCCGAGAACCTTGCCAACCGTGCGCTTGAGGGCACCGTGATGGCCCAGAGCTACCACCTTGCCTACATGGACGCCTTCATGCTGATAGCCGTTTTGTTCCTCTGCAGTCTACCCCTCCTGCTCTTCATCAGGGAGAAAAAGGGTGACCAGGGACATGCCCCGGAAGCTCACTGAAAAAGCATAAGGGTCCGGCAAACAGGGCAAACATCCAGAACCCTCACAACTTCGACTCTTCCCTGTAGCGCTGGTAATCACTGCGGACGCGGCGACTGTAGAAGATTATGACAACTGCGGCAAAGAGCGTTACAAGACATCCGAACCGGATGGCAGGGCCGGTACCAAACTGCTCCGAGAGCCACCCCACCTGGAGGTTGCCTATCGGCATGAACCCCATGAAAACCATCATATAGAGACTCATAACCCTTCCGCGGTACCGGTCCTCTACCGTGCCCTGAATGGTAGCGCTCATTGTGGCCACGGCAGCCACGAGACCGAAGCCGCAGAGAAAGAGGAAGAACAGCGCGAGGGGGAGAGAGAGGGTGTAGGTGAATCCGATGAGGGAGAGTGCGAAGAGAATGGTTCCCCCTGCGATGAACACCAGTCGATCAACCCGCCGGGAATACATGGAGATGAGCACGGTACCGATGACGGACCCTATGCCGGAGACGCCGTAGAGGTACCCGAGACCGGTGGCGTCCATATTGAACGAACGCTTGGCCACAACCGGCAGCATGGTAACGTACGACCAGCCAAAAATTGAGATGACGGCAATGAAGATGACGATGGTGCGGATGAGAGGGTGGTGCCATGAGTAACGGAGCCCGTCCGTGATGGCACGGACGGGGTGGCCTGACTCAGTTGGGGAGGGACTGCGCGTCCCGACTTTAATCATGAAGAGGGACAAAAGGACGGCGAAGAAGCTGAACCCGTTGAGCATGAAGGCAGCTCCGGTTCCGGCGACAGCGATGAGCACCCCCGCTATGGCCGGGCCGATGACCCTCGAGCCGTTATATATGGCGGAGTTGAGCGCAATGGCAGATGAGAGATGCTCCCGTTCGACCATTTCGCTGAGGAACGCCTGAAGTGCAGGCACATTGATGGCATTGACGCAGCCGAGCAGGAAGGAGAGAACGAGGATGATGGGCATCGTGACAGTGCCGGTGAGGGCGAAGATACCGAGGATGAATGCAAGCACCATTGATGACGACTGGGTCCAGAGAATGATGGTGCGGCGGGGGTATCGGTCGACGATGACGCCGCCGATGAGCGATAAAAAGAGCGTCGGAAGAGTCGATGCGGCGGCCGCAAGACCCACGTCGAATGCCGAACCGGTGAGCTCCAGCACCAGCCAGCCCTGGGCGACCATCTGGATCCAGGTGCCGACCATGGAGACCACTTGGCCGGGGAAGTAACTGCGGAAGTTCGGACTCTGAAAGGCGGGAAATGCCGAGAGAAGGGATGCTTTGATGGAGCGGGTCCCACCGGGCCGAAGGAGATTGCTAGTTCCCTGCATAATCACCCTCTGCCGCAGCGTCGTCGGGATCCGGAGCTTCATTCACATGATAGTCATGATCGATAATGAGATCGGCACGGTAGCGGAAGGCAAGCACGTCCTCATGCTCTTTTTCAAGCACTTTAAGGCGGTACAGGTCATTGCTCTCCTTACCGCGCAGGTCCTGGTTCTTGCGGGTTTCACGCCAGGTAAGATCGATGTATATGCAGAGGTCGGCATCCTTGATGCCAAGGGCGTAGAGGCCGTCGACGACGAGCACGTCAACCTTGCTGAAGTCGGTGATGAGCCGGTCGAGCTGGCCGCTGACGATGTCGATGCAGGGCATGAGCGACATGCGCCCGGTGCGGAAGTCCCCGATGTTGCTTTTCAGGAGATCCCAGTCATATTCGCTAACTCCGACATGCTCGAAATTGTCGGCGATACGGGCCGCGAGACGCTCGGAAGGCGCTATCCGGTAATAGTTGTCGGTATGGAGGATTTTTGGCTGTGCTCCGACCTTCTTGAGGTTCTGGGCGAGGGCATGCGAGAGTTCGCTCTTGCCGCTGCCGGACTCTCCTGAAATAGCCACAATGTACTTATGGCCGGGATGTTCATGGCGAAGCTTCTGCATGTCGGCAAGCACCCGACCGGCAATGACTGCGGCGGCCGCGATATGATGCTCGCGTATGAGGAGGACATCACCCAGCATAGTGCAAAACGTTTTATTCGAAGGTAATGCGGGGGAGGTCATATCCCCTGCAGCGTGATAGGAACGGGCACGGGGAGCCCCGCTGACAGGGGGAATAT
>FUWD013429934.1_pt43 | contig 50505 bp, 45 predicted proteins | sample 1063281 | NCBI WGS metagenome assembly FUWD01 (sample SAMEA79048168, study PRJEB19326) | metagenome | biome: marine | reverse complement strand
GATAAAACTCCAATCACTTTCCCTTTATCGTTTTGTAATAATTCCAAAGCTCCTGAGCCATATCTTATTTCTATTCCAGCATTCTTAGAAGCTTCAAACCACGAAGCTGACAAGCCTTTACCTTCATGTTTTGCTCGTATTACTACGCCTCCAGGAAAAGTCCATTGACCATTAACTAACACTCCGCAAACAGAGCAGGCTGGTTCACATTCAATTTTGGCTTTTTCTACAGCCCACTTAACTGTATCGTAAGAATTATCTATTAATATATTTGCAAGTTCTGGATCCGACTTTCCTTGCGTTACTCTTAGCAAATCCTCTTTGTATCTTTTTTTAGTGTAAGGTTGAATGCCGTCATAAAAATTAAGAAATTTATTTTCCACACCAGGTAAAAATGGCTTAAGCATTCTAGAGTCATCAAAAGCAATTCTTAAAATACCACCAGACCAATGAGTGTTTCCACCCCTCATCTCTTCGTGTGCTTTTTCTAAAATTACAACTTTATCAGCACCACTTTCTTTTGCTGATAAAGCAGCAGCTTGTGCTGCATTACCTGCTCCAACAATTATTACATCGTATTCAAACATATTAATTAATTTATATCTAAATTTTTCTTAAAGTTTCAACAACTTTTGGTTGAACTATTGATTTCTAATTAAAGGATAGACTTTAGGGTTTAAATATTTCAAGTTAGTTAACATTATAAGAACCAAGGTAACCAATCCAATAGAGCCCCCAAGATAAAACAACACCTTCAGATCAAATAACCAAACTAAATTAAAAATAGTTTGAATGACAAACTTAGATCCAACCGTTGCGAAGAATACAGCAATTAATATCACTGATGAAAAGATAATTACAAACTCAATAATAGAAGACATCACGACCTCTCTTTTAGAAAAACCTAAAATTTTAAAGACTAAATTTTGGAACTCTTTCACTTTCCCTTGAACCATAATGGCGCTAGAGATTACGATAAGACCAATAATAATAGTAATGGCTGAGATAAGAATAACAGCAATAAATATTTTATTTAATATATCGGTGACTTTGGTTAAGTAGTCAGCAATTTTAATCATAGAAAGACTAGGCAGCACTTCTAGCATCTTTGCCTCATTAAATTGTTTAGGGTCTTTAAATTTTGCAGTTGCCAGGTATTCATGGGGTATGTTTTTTGCAAATTGAGGGTTAAATAGCATAGCAAAATTAATACTGAGGTCTCGATATTCTACATCTCTAAAGTTAACAATGGTGCCTTCGATTTCTCTTCCATAGATATTAAGAGTGAAGATATCGCCTAGCTTTATTCCAAAATCTTTTCCAACTTTTGCGTCTAAAGAGATTTGCAATTGATCCGGCTTATTAAGGTCCCACCAGTTTCCTTCCAAAATGGGATTGTCTATAGGAGGTTCATCAACCCAAGAGGAACGGCGTTCTCTACCAATCACCCAAGAACTATCGTTATCAGCGGTGATATAAGATGCAGGATCTACTCCGTTAATTTTAGAAATTCCAGAAGAAATAATAGGAACTACTTCCAAACGAACATTGGGGTCCATGGCAACAATAGCTTTTGTAAATTTATTTTCTTCACCATTCTGAATTCCTAGAAAAAAATAATCAGGTGCAATATCAGGAATGGATTTTCCAATTTCTCTTTTAAAATTAGTACCCACCAAAGCTAAGGTTAAAAGCAAAGTTACCCCTAAGCCTAAAGACATAATAGTAATAGGCGTTATGCTTTTGGTTTGGGTAATATTCTTAATGGATACCTTTAAAGAGATATTAGAAGTATTTTTTAATGTTTTTAATAAATAAACAATAAGTTTTGATAATAAGAAAAAAACTATTAAACAAACAAAGAAAGCTGCAAAGTAACCCAAACTATAAATAGGTCTTGCCGAACCTAGGGTGAATAAAAGAATGAGCAGTCCCAATAAACACAAACTAACCGCAATAGATGTTTTGGTATAAAAAAACTGTAAATTTTGAAATACGTTTCTAAACAAGTTGGAAGCTTTAACTTGGTCGATAGCATTAATGGTAGGGATCGAAAAAATAACCAACACCAATAGACCCACTAAAAATATTTTAAAAAAATTAATAAAGGAAAAAATAGGTTTAATGTTAAGTCCTAGATTGGAAGATAAATAACCATCTGCAAGAGGAACCAATAAGAAGCTTAATCCATAAGCACAAATGCTAATCACACTTAATAAAATAAATAATTGTAAATAATAAATTGCCTTAATGCTGAAAGAATTGAAGCCAAGGGCTTTTCTTACAGCAATGGACATATTGTTTTGATTAATAAAAGAGAGCAGGGTATTAGCAATTCCAATTCCAGCAATTAGCATCGCACTAATAGAAACTAAAGACAGGAACTGAGAAAAATTGTTAATCACTCTTTTTAATCCGCTCGCTGAATTTTCAGGATAGCGTAGGCTTACTTTTTTGTCCTCTTCAAATAGTTTTTGAATTCTAGTTCTTAATGCTTGAGTGTTTGCCCCTTCTGGAAACCGCACTTTATATTCATGATTTAAAAAGCTTCCTAAATTATTTAATTGTAGGAGTTCTAGAGTTTGCTTGCCTGCTAAAGCAAAATCACCAAAGGTAACAAATCCACTAACATCAGGAACTGATTTAATCACACCCACTACGCTAAAAAGTTGATCTTGAACTTTGATCTTGTCATTCACTTTTAGCTGTAACGTTTTGTAAATATTTTCATTTACTAAAATAGTATTTTGTTCTTGGTGAATTCTTTGTAAAGCTCCTTGAGGCTCATACATAACCTCTCCATATAAAGGATAAAGCTCATCTACAGTTTTAATTATAGTAAATAGAGATTGATTATTTTCTTTATTGTTAGTTGAAAGCATTGTGGTGAATTCGACCATCTGTGAGATGGTGGCAAATTCCTTTACTTTGTTTACTAAAGTTAGATTGCCTGGAATTCTATTATAATCAATTTCAAGATCCCCTCCGAGCAAAGCTCTAGAATTGTCATTCAGTTCTTTTTTTAAACTCTGTTCAATAGTCAAGATAGAGCTCAAGACGAATAAGCTGATAAAAAGGGTAATAACAATACTAGAAATTTTTTTATAATTTCTGCCCAAATCTCTTAGAGCGTATGTAACAATTAAGCCAAGCTCGGTGGATTTAAGCAATGTTCCCATCTTTAATTTTAATTTTTCTTTTTGCTCGGTTGGCCAGTTTAGGATCGTGGGTCACCATAATTAAGGAAGAGCCTTCTTCTTTGACATATTTAAATAAAATATCTGCAATCATCGCTGAGTTGTCACTATCTAAGTTTCCGGTAGGCTCATCTGCTAAAATCAATTCTGGTTTCATGGCAATGGCACGTGCAATAGCAACTCGTTGTTGTTCTCCTCCTGATAATTGACTGGGAAGATTGTTCAAACGATGCTTTAGACCAAAACGATCTAACAATTCTTTCGCTCGTTCATTAGGGTTGGTGAACTTATTTAACTCTAAAGTGAGAGCAACATTTTCTACAGCGGTATAATTTGGAATTAAATAAAAAGACTGAAAAATGATTCCTATATGTTTTCTTCTAATCTCTGATACTTGGTCTTCGTTTAATTTCGTAATTTCCTGGTCTTGAAAAAAGATCTTACCTGAGGTGACTTTCTCCAATCCCGCAATCAACATGATGAGACTAGTTTTTCCAGAACCGCTTTCCCCTACAATAGAGATGGTTTCTTTGGTTTTGGTTTCAAAGTTAATGTTTTGTAAAACTTTTATGACTTCTTTACCTGTTTGGTATTTAAGATTGATCTTTTTTAATTTAAGAAGAGTAGGCATGAATAAAAGTTTAATTATTAAAATTATCGTACTGTGTCTAGTGAGCATAACCGCCTCAGCCCAAGATAAAGTAGTGCTAGTGGGAGATAGTCTGATGGCGGGATACGGCTTGCCAAAAGAACAGCAATTATCAACGGTCCTTGAAAAAAATCTTCAAAAAAAAGGTTATAATATCAAAATTATTAATGGCAGTGTTTCTGGAAGCACCTCTTCGGGTGGATTGAATAGAGTTAAATGGACTTTAGAAGAACCTAATATTAATTTATTGATTTTAGGATTGGGTGCTAATGATATGTTACGAGGTATTGACCCCAAAGAGACAAAAAATAATTTAGATAATATTATTCAAATTACGCAAGCCAAAAACATTAAAATAATCTTGGCCGGAATGCTGGCTCCTACCACCCATGGAATAGATTATAAAAAAAACTTTGATCGAATTTACCCTTCTTTAGCCACTCAATATAAATTGCCTCTTATTCCTTTCTTATTAGAAGGAGTTGCAATGAAACCTGAGCTTAATCAAAGCGATGGTATTCATCCAAATGAGCAAGGTACCATCGTTATGAGCGCTACTTTGGAAAAGGATATTGTAAAATTTATTGAAAAAACGAAGTAATATTTATTTAATTAATTTAGAATAAAAAACAGGTAAGCAAAGTAGCCAGATAGCATTAGTGTTCCCATGACACGACCAATAGGAACGCGAAAGAATACCAATCCAGCAAAAAGTATAGATGCAACTGTCATTTCAATAATTCCTTTATTCGCCATAGCTTCTGTGATGGGAATAGGTTGAACTAAAATAGTAATTCCCAAAATTCCCAAAATATTAAAAATATTACTTCCTAATATGTTTCCAATAATGATGTCGTTTTGTTTTTTAATAGAAGCAAGTATAGCAGTAGTTAATTCTGGAAGAGAAGTTCCAATGGCCACCACTGTTAAACCAATGACTGCCTCTGAAATATTAAAAGATCTGGCTATCGTCACTGCAGAGTTAATTAATAAATGCCCGCCCGCAATTAACAAAGCTATTCCCACTAAGCAGTAACACGCAATCTTAATTCCAGACTTTTCTTTCTTTGCTTGTTCATGTTGTTGATTTTTATCAGCCACATCTGATCGGTAAGAAAAAAAAACATACAAAGACAAGGCAATCAAAAAGGCAATACCGACCATGCCATTTAACAAATCTAAAGTTTTAACTACAATGAGAGCTAAGGTGCACAGCAACATTACCACCACATCTTTAGCGGCACTTTTTTCATTGGTAAAAATAGGACTTAGGATAGCAGCAATAGCTATAACTAATAAAATATTAGCAGTATTGCTTCCTATAATATTTCCCAATGCAATATCGGGGTATCCAGTTAGAACCGCCTCTAAAGATACAGTTAATTCTGGTAAGCTAGTTCCAAAGCCAATCACTAAAGCACTGACTAATAGTTTGGATAACTTTAATTTATGAGCTAAAGCCAAGGTCCCTCGTAAGGTACTTTCTCCCCCTACATATAAAAGACCAAACCCAAGTAAAAAAAATATAACTGCATTTATCATAGTGTTAAAAAAAAGCTTTAAAGCAAAAATAGCTTATAAGCATCTATTTTTTTTATACCTTTACTGACCTAATAACTTCAATGATTTTATGCGCAAATAATAATGTGAACGTATATTTGTAAAAAAATTAATTTTTAAATACTTATTCGTGCTCACCGCCGGGATCGCCTTTGGGTAGTTCTACTTTTTTACCTGCAATCCATAAGTTTTGCCTAGATCTAGTCGGAGTATGATATTGAGAATGTATTCTAAATTCCTTCGCATTATGAAACTGTTTAAAGGTGTAGTAAGCAGCAAAAATAACCAATAAATGCGATATAAGAGTAATCACCCAGCCTGTTACAAAAAATACATTAGTAAAAATCCACAAACTAAAGGCTGTAGACCACACACCACTCAACACAATTAATAGCTGCAGTCGTACTGTTTTGGGAAGAGCTCTCAAATCATTTTGAGTATCATCAAACAAAATGTTTGCTGCATCTGTTAGCATTTGAGATATTTTTTTTATCATTAACAAATTGTATACATTAATTCGTTGTTATTGTTAAAAAATTTAGAAAATAGCTAGCTTAAAAAATAATACTAGACACACCCACAGAAACTGCGGCAACAAAGCCTATAACTAGCGGCTTAAATCCTACTTGTCTAAATTTATTTATCTTTATTTTTAGTCCCAAGGCGATCATGGAGATTAAAATCATGTATTTGGAAATATACTTAATTAATATTATAAAATTTGTCCATTCCTCTTGATAGTTAGTATTTGCGATAAAGATATCACCTGCTGTTCTAAATAAAGAAATCAAAATAAAGCCTAAAACAAAAAAAGGAAAAAACTTTAAAACAGAATTCGAGCCATTTTTGTTTTTTTTGTTTTCATGGAAATAGGTAAGCAATGGTATTAAAATAATTAAAAAAGAGTTTCTTAATAACTTGGTAGTCATAGAAGCTTCTAAAGCAACAGGACTAGAAAACGTTTCTTGATAAATAAGACCAGCAGCACTTACTTGTGCTGTATCGTGAATGGCCGCTCCTAAAAAAATTCCTGCATTTACATCGTTTTCACCAAATATGTATTGAGCCATATGAGGGTAAATTAAAACTGCAATCAAACCAAAAATAGTTACAACACCAATAGCATAGCCAGTATCGGTTTGGTTTGATTTAATAATAGTAGAAGTTGCAGCAATAGCCGTCACCCCACAAATACTGGTTCCCATCGTTATTAAAATAATTAAATTTTTAGAAATTTTAAAAACTTTTCCTAGCAACAGAAGAATAACAAATACTAAAAGAATATTTATAATAATTAACAACACAGAGCTTAAACCGTATTTGAATAGTTCATGAATGCTCAATCCTATTCCCAAGAAGGCAATTCCAATTCTTAGTATATTTGATAAAATAAAATTTATTAGTTGATCAGTGTATTTAGATAAAATAACAAGATTACCCATTAAAAGACCAAGCGCTATACAGAAAAACGCTGGTGAGATTATGTAATTATTTAAGAATAAAAAATTACTAGAAGTGATTGATATTAATAAAATTACGGTAAGTAAGAATATACCTTTTCCATATTGCATAGCAGTTTTGACTAATTAAATTGTAAGTATCTTGTTCTATTTAATTATTTTAGTTTATTTGCTTTGTCTATAAGGTAAGTATAGCCACCTTCTCTACTAAAGGTTTGTCTCGTTGCCTCAAAAGCTGCTATAATATTGATATCCAGGTTTGGTCCAACACTAACCTCTCCGCCGAATTCTTTAATCAGCCAATAATGATGATCGGAAGATTCTGCTTCAAAAACTAGTCTGTCTAAGCCAATTCTTTTTGTAAGCTCCTGTATTTTAAAAGCCTCTTTACTTTCTCCCCTTTTCCCTAAGCACTGCTCCAAGATTGATTTTTCAACTATTGCGTAGTCACAGCCAACATTAAAGAGTTCTTTAATTTCCTTCTCTGTTTTGGCCAAGTCGAAACTTGCAGTAGGATATTTTTCTCCCACTTCAAACATTACTTTTAAGCCTGATTTTTTTGCTAGCTTCACATGTTCTTTTTTTTGATCGAGAGTAAGCTCAATAATGTTTTCACTGCATTCAACAGCAGAAAAACCTAATTCTGCCAAAGTATCAAAAGTTTTTTCAACACAATTGTTAACATAGGCCATTTCATGAACAATTCCTCCAGGATTGACATCGATTTGATTGTCTCTGTAAAGTTTGATTTTTCTTTTGGTGAAATCGTTTTCATCTGCACTCATGTTTAAAACAAAAATATGTCGAATCTTCATAAAATCTATGAATTCACCAACTGATTCCATATATCCTTCAGCTTCTGAAAAGCTAATTCCTTTGTCTCTTGCAATTGTTAGGCCAGTAGTTCTTGGTTTTACTGATCTATGTGGCATTTCTATAAATGATAAAGCTCGTGGCATGTTAAAACTCCCTATTTAATTAATTTTATAATACAAAATGTGTTTTGTCATACAAACAAATGTTTGACAAGTCTTTTTTTTATTAATAGTTTGTAATCTAAAATAAATAATAATGGGGGTACATAATGAAAAAAACATTTCAAATTTTTTCAATAATAATAGCAACTATCTTTTTTGCTTCTTCATCTTTTTCTTTTGACTTAAAAGGTAAGACAGTCACTTTGTTTGTTCCTTTTGGAGAAGGTGGTGGTACGGATAGGTTAGCTAGATTAGTAGCAAAGAATATGGAAACAGTATTACCAGGAAATCCAACAGTAGTGGTGTTAAACCAACCTGGTGGAGGATCTGTTAAAGGTAGTAATAAATTTTATTCTTCAGGCGCTAAAGATGGAACAGTAGTTTTTATGGGTTCTAGTTCTACATTTAATAATCAGTTTTTTGGATCTAAAAAAGTAAAATATGATCTAAATAAACTTAAAGTTATTAGCTTAAATCCTAGAGGAGCAATTTTATATGCAAATTCTCAAACTACTGGAGCTAAAGGAAAAAACATAGTTGATGATGTTAAAACCTTAAGATCTAAAAGTAATTTAATTGTCGGAGGAAAAACTCCAGCAGCTGGAGTGCTATTGGATATGACTAGTATGGAAATATTGGGCATCAATCACAAGGCAGTATTTGGATTGTCAACGGGAAAAAAAAGAAAAGCATTCCTAAGAGGAGAAACAAATATCAATAACGACGGTACTGGAGTTTACAGAAAAAAAATGAAAAAAGGTATCGCGGATGGTTCTGTTGCTCCATTAGTAGCTTACGGATATGAAATAAAACCTGGAACTCTAGCAAGAGATCCGGATTATCCAAATTTACCAACTGTCCTAGAAGCATATGAACAGCTAAATGGTAAGAAGCTAAAAGGAGCAGCTTTGACTGCGCATATAAAGCTAGTAAGTAATAAGGTTACATTTTCTAAAGCTTTCTTTCTGCAAAAAGGAACATCTAATAAAATTGTAAAAACTTATATTGATGCTTTTAAAAAACTTAATAGTGACCCAGAGTTTGTAAAAAAATATCAAAAAGAAATGGGTCCAATTAAGATATCTTACGGAAAAGAAGCTGCATCTATGATTAAAAAAGGCTTGAAGTTAGATAGTTCATCTAAAAATGGATATCTAATTTCCTGTCAACAAAACATGATGCTAAGTTGTAATATATTAAAAAAATATAATTTAAACAGGCTGCAATTTATTTGTGGCCTGTTTTTTTTATGATTGATTCAGCTTTACAGGCATTATCTATATTGTTTACCTTAAGTCATTTTTTGGCTTTGCTATTAGGTGTGATAGTAGGATTGGTCGTCGGAATATTGCCTGGATTAGGTGGCACAGCCGGTTTAGCTTTAATTTTACCTTTTTTATTTGGAGTGGAGCCAACTATGGCCTTGGCCATGATGATCGGTCTACAGTCGGTTACAACTACTTCAGATACTTTTCCTGCTATATTAATGGGTATTCCAGGAACAGCCGGTTCCCAAGCCACTGTAGTTGATGGATTTCCTTTAGCAAAAAATGGGCAAGCTACCAGAGCATTGTCAGCTGCTTTTATATCTTCAATTTTTGGTGGTTTGTTTGGAGCATTAATATTGTCATTAACAATATTTTTTGCAATGCCAATAATACTAGCGATGGGTTTTGGAGAACAAATGATGTTAATCATTTTGGCATTAACTATGGTGGGCATGTTGACCGGAAAGAATATCTGGAAAGGCTTTGCATCTTTTGGAATTGGCCTAATGATTGGAGCTATGGGATCAGCCCCTATGACAGGAGAAGGAAGATTGGATTTTGGATCAGACTATTTGATTGATAATATTCCTTTAGTTATCATTGGATTAGCCATGTTTGCTACACCTGAAATTATTGATCTACTTAGAAGAAATAGCAGCATTAGTGATAAGGCTTCTTTATCAAATAAAGGTTGGACCGAGGGATTAAAAGATTGGTGGGAACACAAGTGGCTATCTATTCGATGCGCTACGATTGGTTGTCTTGTTGGGGCGCTGCCAGGCTTAGGTGGTACAGTCATTGACTGGATTGCTTATGGGCATGCAGTTCAAACTTCTAAAAATAATCATACTTTTGGAAAGGGTGATATAAGAGGAGTTATTGCTCCGGAGTCAGCCAACAACGCAAAAGAAGGAGGGGCATTAATACCAACATTATTATTTGGAATACCAGGCTCTGGCAGTATGGCAATTTTATTGGGTGGGTTTATTTTGATTGGAATTGAACCAGGCATTGAATTGGTTACAGATAAATTGCATTTAATTTATTTAATGATTTTTTCAGTAGCTTTTGCCAATATTTTTGGTGGAGGAATATCTATTGCATTGGCTCCCCAAATTTCAAAATTAACCACTATCAAATATGATTTGCTTGCCCCATTTATGATTGCTTTGATTTTCTTTGCCGCATTTCAGGCTACTAGAGACTGGGCAGATTTATTAGCATTATTTATATTTAGCATTTTAGGAGTTTACATGAAACGATTTGGTTGGTCTCGACCAGCTTTATTGATTGGATTTGTTTTGTCTTCTAAGGTTGAAGCATTAGTGTATCAAACAATTCAAGTATACGGATTTTCTTTCTTAGAAAGACCAGTAGTCTTAATTTTATTAGCATTGATAGTTATATCAATCATTGCTTACATAAGAATCAAACCATTTAAAGAAGAAACTACGGATCATAGTCCGTACGCATATAAAAATATGATTCCTCAAACAATTTTTTATTTAGCCATTCTTCTAATAACCTTGTACGTTATGTATGACTCATTAAATTATGCGAGACTGACAGCAATTTATCAGCAGTTTTCAAGCATTTTAACGTTGTTATTTCTAATTCCACTGGGAATTAAATATTTCACCACAAGAAAAAGTTCCGTTCTCTGTTATGATTTAGATTGGAATAGCGACAAGCTCAAAAGAAAAAGCAATGAATACTTCTTATTTCTTATTTTATTAATGTTGTTAGTTTCATCTCTTCTTGGTTTTGTAATGGGAATAGGAGTTTTTATTACATTGTTTTTGTGTATTAGGGGTGAGCTTTCAATCTCCAGGAGTTTTGTTATGGCAATGGTATTTGTTCTTTTATTGGGAACTCTCTCAAAATTATTAACACTTCAATATCCTACAGGATTATTGCAAAGTTACTTTAATGTAACATTACCTTGGCCCCTACAATAAAATAAATTTATGGATTTAATGTTAAAAAATATAAAAGTTTTAATTACTGGTGGTAATCGAGGAATAGGTCTTGCTTGTGTAAAAGCTTTTTCAAAGGAAGGGGCTCAAGTTTCTCTTTTAGTTCGAGATACAAAGGATGCTAAGAAAAAAGTAAGTAAAATTAAAAGTAAAAAAATTTTTATTAATGAAATTAATTTTGATTCTGAGGATAGTATCAAACAAGCAATAAATAAATCATTTAAGACTATGAAGGGTTTGGATATTGTTGTGAATTCCGCTGGTGGGGCTGCAAGAGGAGGTTTTGACAAGAATAGTTTAGATGAGTGGGAAGGACGTTTTAAAATAAAGCCACTTGGTTTAATAAATTTGTGTAGTCATTCCGTTAAATATCTTAAGAAATCTAAAAATCCATCAATTATCAATATTTCAGGACTTCATGGTAAAGAACCAAATTATTGGACTACTATGGCTAGTACTATAAATGCAGCAGTTCATGGTTACTCCAAGGCCCTTTCTACAGAATTGGGAAAGTTTGGAATAAGGGTAAATGTTGTTAGTCCTGGATTTTCTAAAGGCAGAAGGTTTGAAGAGCTAGTAAAAATTATGGCAAAAGAAAAGAACAATTCAATAACAATAGCCAGAAAAAACTTAATATCTTTAATTCCTTTGGGTAAATTAATTGATACTGAGGATGTTGCCAATGCCATTCTCTTTCTAGCATCTCCCAAATCTAGAATGATCACAGGATCAGAAATCAAAGTCGACGGTGGAAGATCTAAACATATTTAAAAAATGCCAAACCAAACTAAAAAAATATGTCAATTTATTAATAGCTATTTATTTAATAGAAAAGATAAAAAAATAATTTCTAAAGTTAAGTTACATCTTCTCGATACTTTAGCGAATATTTTTGCTGCTAAAAATTATTCATTTGTACAAAATGCTATTAAAGTTTTAAAATATACTCATCAAAAAAAAGAGTCTTCACTGTTAGGATTTAGACAAAAAGTTAATTTTGAAGAGGCGGCATTTGTGAATGCAATCCAAGCCCACGCTTTCGATTTCGACGATGCTCATAAATTTGTGCATCCTGGTTGTGTAGTAATTCCGACGGTTCTGGCATTGTCAGAAAAATTTAAGATTAGCATGAATACTTTTATCTCAGCAATTGTTGTTGGGTATGAAGTTGCGGTCAGAGTTGCACTTGCTGCTAACGTAGAGCACAGAAATAGAGGCTATCACCCAACGTCTACCTGTGGAATTTTTGGTGCACTAGCTGCAGCTGCAAAAATTATGAAATTAAATAAAAAACAAACTGAGTCAGCAATTGGATTGGCCACAAGTCTTGCTTCTGGGATTACCACATATAGATATGATGGATCTCAAAATAAGCATCTGCATGCTGGCTTTGCTGTAAAGAATGCCATCTTGGCTTGCAAGTTAGCAAAAAAAAATGTTGTTGGGGCTAGTAATTCTTTAGAGGGAAAGCTTGGATTTTTAGAGGTTTATTCTAACCATAAAAATAAGAATTTTTTAAACAAAGGATTGGGAAAAGATTTTTTATTTTTAACAACAGATTTAAAAACATATCCATCCTGCAGACAAACACATGGAGCATTAGATCTATGTAATGAGATTATTAAAGACAGCAATTTTAATTTAAAAGAAATTAAAAAAATTAGTATCGGCATTTATAGCTACGCATACAAGCCATTCTATATTAACAAAAATATTCCAGGAACTGAGCTAGAAGCTTTTTTAAGAATACCCTATTGTGTAGCTGCGAATTTAGTTTATCAAAAGATTGATATGAATTCCTTTTCCAGAAAAGCTAGAAATAATAAATCAGTTCAAAACTTAATTAAAAAAATTCACATATATCCTGAAAAAAGATTTGATAAAAATTGGCCCGACCAAAGACCAGTAGAAATTACCGTTGAGCTTAAAAATAAAAAAATTAAAAAATATACTCACAATCCCTTAGGGTCAAAAGACAATCCGGTGTCTTTAGGATTCTATGATAAAAAGTTTCAAGATTTGTTAAGCATAAATTGTTCACAAAAGAAAACTAGCTTAATTTTTAATAGTGTTAATAAGCTTGATGAAATTTCAGTAAATAAATTTTTAAATAATTTAAATCATTAATATATGGACAGTTCTTTTAATGCAGTTGAAAAATCTTTAGAAATCATAGAAGCTTTTGCAGAAGTAAAAAAAGAACAATCTATAAGTGAAATCTCAAAAAAAACTGGTTTTAACAAATCTACTATTATTAGACTAATGATTAGTTTGGAAAAATATAATTATATTTTCAAGGTTGGGAAAAATAGATATTCCTTGGGTCCAAATTTTTTAAGATTTTCAAAAATTTACAAGGAAAACTTTAATATTTTAGAAGTAGCGCTTCCATATATTAAATCACTTGTATCCAAAACAAACCTTTCTGCAGGGTTGTTTATTAAAGTGGGCGACAGCAGTAGACTTTGTATTTTAAAAGAGAATCCCAAAACTCCACTAGTATCTTCTACAGAGGTCGGGGATATCAAGTCAATTTCTGATGACGGGGTATCTTCTTATATATTTAGAGCTTTTGAAAAAAAAAATTTAAGAGATATGAAATTGCAAAGTATTAGAGATGACTTTTTTGTAGTCAAGATCAGAAAAGATAGGCATTCGGCTATTGCCGCTCCAATTTTTGATCTGAATAATGAAGTAAATTATAGCTTATCTTTAGTGGGTGATAAGGATATTTTGCACAAGCAAATTAAAAATTTGTCTAAAAAAATTTTAATAACCGCTGATATAATTTCAAATTTAAATGGTGGGAATAGGTCAAAAGTAACATTTTAAATCAAAATAGATTTTGAGACTGCTGTTTTTTGAATCCACTCTTTGGGAATGGATTTTATTCCTTTAAAAGCAGCAAAGTAGGCGCCCACAAAATTAGCTCTAGAACAATTACATCCACCCGCTTTAATTGTCTTTAACACTGCGCTTTTGTAATTTTTTGAAGTAATGATAGCATGAAGTGCACCACAGAAAGTTCCTGGATAGCTGCAGGCCATTCCCATTTTTTTGACCACCATATTGTGCGGTTTTTTTTTAAGAGCTTTTACTTCTTTAATTTTGATAATTACTCCTTTGAAATAAGATTTGTTTTTATTTTGCTTAAGAAAAGCATCTACCGGGTTTTTTAAGCCCTTATCTGCCAAATCAATAATCATCAGTTTAGCCAAAGCATACTCCATACTAAGTTTGGTATTTGCAACCGCACTCACTACGCGTTTTATATTTTTAAATGATTGATAATATAAGAAATAGGGAAGTGCTGCACAGTAACCATCGGACTCATTTACTTTAATTCCACCTGTAATTTTTTTCTTCTTTTTAATATTTTGAATAGTTTCCATAATATTTTGATGGATCCATGGGCCTTTAATCTTACTTCTCCATTTAATTTTTTTATATTTTTTTCGTAAAGTTAGGTTCTTCCAATACAAAGAACCTGGACCAAAGTTTTTTACTATATTTTTTTTAAAAACAGACAGTATGTCTTTTTCATTTTGATCTTCTTTCAAAGAGCGGAACATTACTTGTCCTACATCATTATATCCTGACACTTTGCCTGTTCTGATAGAATAAAATGGGCTCTTATTTTCCTTTAAAAAAGCAAAGTCTTTTTTCCCTTCAATGTGTTTTGTAAGGTTTTGGTCATAGATCCAATGCAAAGGCCTAGCGGCAGCATCTGCAACAGTTGCTCCTAAAAAATATGAAATTTATCAAACATGAATCAACCTTACATGGTTTGTTTCTGTTTTTGAATAGAAGTATTCGAAATGTTATTCTATTCATGATTAAAGTATTATTATGAAATTATTAAAACATTGGGACGATAATAATTGGCTGTCTTCTAAAAAATACATAGATGCTTTTTGTGTTTTTGTGTCGAAACAAGTCCAGATTCATAAAAGTACCAGAGTGTTAGATATTGGCTGTGGCCGTGGTAAAATAACAGGAGCCTTTAAGAGAAAGTTTAAACTACTCAATAAGCCAATAGGAATTGATATTATTCATCACCAAGACAAGGATAAAGATATCGAATTTAAGAAAACAGATATTTTTAATTATTTGAAAAAAAACAAGAAGCCTTTGGATCTTATTCTTATCAAGCAAACCATTCATTTTTTTAATCCTACCCAAATTAAAAAACTATTAAAACTTTGTAAAAACAACCTATCTCCTCAAGGAGTGATACTTATTTTTAGTCTAGAGACCCATCACAATCAAATTCCTTGCTTTGCATTGATGAAATCAAAACTACAACAAGGATTAAGAAGGGATGTTGCTATTCAGAAAATAATATCAAAATCTCTTTCGAAACTAACTAAAAAAAAATTTCACTATCAGGTGGGCGTAAGCAGAACTAAATATATCGAGATGATTAAGAAAAATATATTTCCTGTCTTCTTGATCTTAGTCAAGATGAAATCAATCAAGGGATACAAGAGATACAAAACCAGAATGAATCTTACTTGAAATTTAAAGATACCTTAATTAGCATGAGGTACACAAAAATTAAATAAGAGCGTTCTGTTATCTGATACTCTGAGATCGCTTGTAACAATACCCAATTTCTAGTACCGTTTTTTTTGAGCGTGTAATATTAATTATCAAGAAATCTTGGTAATTTCTTCTATTCTTTATAATGATCAGTACTATTAATTTACTTACCTTTTAATATTTTTAAGTATAAATCTTCTTTAAAAAAATATATGAATAATAAAAAAATTTCTCTTAGTTCCATAAAAAATATTTTTTCTAAACATCATGTTTATGCCAGCTATCTGTTTATTGAAAAAGAGTTAGCTCTTGTTCAAGGAGAGCTTAAGATGATTCCTAAGAGCTCAGCCTTAGAGATAAGCAAAAAATGTAATATCAAGTATTTTAATCTAGCATTTTTTGAAAAAGACTTGGAGACTACTCAAGCCCCCATCGTTTCTCTCGTTAGATCAATCGTGAAATCTTGCAAAGGAGAAGCTAAAAAATTTGTTCATTATGGAGCTACTACTCACAATATTTTACATGCAGGAACCACACTTCTTTTTAGAAAAGCACATATTCAAGCGATGTTCAGAATGTCTGAGTGTTTAGAAACTTTATCTTTATTAACCAAAAAACATAGTAACCAACCGATGGTTGCCAGATCCAATGGCCAACATGCTATGCCTATTACATTTGGTTTTAAATTAGCTGAATGGACGGAGGAACTATTAAGGTTTGAGCAGCGATTTGAAGAGCTGGAAAAAAGAGTTTTTATTTTAATTTTTGGCGGAGCGGTAGGAGCGATGCATTCTTTTAGGAACAAAGGAGACTTGCTTTATAAAAAATTAGCAAAAAAATTAAATTTAAATACTGTTCAAGTTCCTTCCAGAGCCATTTATGACAATACCGCAGAGTATACTTTGCTCTGCGGTCACTTAGGTTCTGCTTTATTAAATATTGGTAGAGAGTTAGAGTTGTACATGCGAGAAGAGGTGCAGGCTATTTCTGAGAAGTTAGCTAAAGGAGTGGTAGGGAGTTCAACCATGCCTCAAAAAATTAATCCAAAATATGTATATTCATTTATTGCGGTAGCTAATGATATGGCTTGCTATACCACAAGGGGCAACGCAGTTATGTCTATTAGCAACGAAGGGGATCATGCAACTCATGTCTTTGCAAGACAAACTATTCACGAAATACTTCCTAAATTAAATATTTTGCTGGAAGATTTTAACAACTTATTAAAAATTATTCAAATCCACCCTGAAAAAATGATTCAAACATTAGAACTTACTCTTGGTTTGATTAATGCAGAAAATCTAGTCATGGAGGTAGCGCCTATCATTGGAAAAGAAAAAGCTTACAGAGTGCTTCATGATGCAATTGACAATGTTCGTTATAATAAAATGACTTTTGAAGATGCTCTTTTATTAGATAAGAATATTCAAAATAATATATCAGCTAAAGACATTAAAAACCTTCTAGACTCGAAAAAAAACATAGGAAATAGCGAAGCTGTTTCAATTAGAGTATCAAAAATAGCAAAAACTAAATCTATCCAACTGAAAAATAGATTACAAAAAATTAAGACCGTTTTTTAATTTTGAACATATTGCTGGTTGATGAATTATTCTTGTCATTCAAGCAAAACTCCTTATGATTCTGCAAAGTAAAAAAATTAATTACATATGAACTGGACAACGAATTCTAATACTAAAGCTATTGTAGCCATGTTAGTTGCAACCATTGCCCTGTCTTCTATGGCAGTTTTTGTAAAAATAATTGGCCCTAACTACCATCCTGTTCAAATTACTTTTTTAAGAGCCGTTATTGCTCTTGTTGTCTTGGCACCTTTTATTCTGAGATCTGGAATAGCAAAGGTGGTTCATACCCAGAAGCCCATACTTCATATTTTTAGAGCCTTAGCTGGCGCCGCTAGTAATATTTTATACTTTTATTGCTATCAGAGAATGTCTATTGCCGATGTAACGGTTATTGGCCAGGCGGTTCCTATTTTTGTTTGTATTTTAGCAACTTTATTCCTAGGTGAAAAAGTTGGTTGGAGAAGATGGTTGGCTATTTCCCTTGGTTTTTTAGGAGTAGTTTTGGTGATCAATCCTTCGGGAAATATTCAAACAGAATCTCTAGTAGCTTTGTTAGCCACTCTTTTATTTGCAAGTACATTTTTATTTATGAGAGTGCTTGGCAAAACAGAAAGCCCTACGACAGTTGTCTTTTATTATATGGCGATCAGTATTTTAGTTACTGGTTTTGCCCAACCTTTTGTTTGGAAAAGTCTTTCTTATGATTTTTTATGGTTAATGCTGGGGGTAGGGATAGCGGCAGCCATCGGTCAGATGTTAATGAGCTATGCTTTAAAAAATGCAGAAGCTTCTATTATTACACCCTTTAAATACTCAGCAATACTTTGGGCAATTATTTTCGATTTAGTGATTTGGGATTTATCTCCTATTGTCAGTACTTTATTAGGAGGTTTGATTATTAGTGCATCTGGAATATATATTTTTCAAAGAGAAACAAAAAAAAGATCTAAATAAATTTATTTTTAAATTGGTAATGCCAAATAATTTTAAAAATAACAATTCCCAAGATTGGCATTAAAATCATGGCAGTCCTTAATGGAATCATTTCTCCTGCATAACCTAAACTTAAACCACCCAGGGTTAAAAATCCAAAAGACATAGTGGACCACCAAGTTAACACTCTAGCTCTATAGGAATCTTGAACTTTTAATTGAATAATTGTTTGACTTCCAATACCAACGGTAGTTGCTGCAAATCCAGCAGCCACAAATAAAAAAGAGATAAGGTATAAGTTTTCAAAAAATACACTAAGAGCGCTAACTACAAATCCAGAATATAGCATTGGAAGAATTGCTTTTTCCGCTTTGAATCCTGCCTTCTCTCCTAGACCCACCCAGATACTACCCAGCAATGCCCCCAAGCCGGTGGCAGCGGTGATTAATGACAAACCCCAACTTCCGTCTTTTAGTATTTCACCGGCGATCGTGGGTTGAATTTCAAGCATACCTCTTACAAAAAATCCATTCATCAAAACTAAAAATAAACATTTAAATATAATAGGAGTATGAATTGCAACTCTTCCCCCTTCAATTAAACGATCAAAAAAATTTTTCTTTTCTAAGATTGATTTTTTTCTACTATTTAATTTCATAAAAATTAAAATAGGTATCAAAGGAAGGTAGGTTAGTAGAGCAACTAAAAAAGTAATCTGCAAGTCAAAAAAGTAAATTAAAAAACCAGCAATACTAGGACCAATTACTCGGGATGCATTAAAAGAAGCTGCGTTCAAACCTACAGCGCTAGATAGCATTTCTCGAGGAACCACTTCTGATATAAAAACTAATCGAACTGGATGGTAGCATGCCTGGATTAATCCCTGAAGAATAGATAAAAAAGCAAGAGAGAGAAGAGTATGATACTGAAGGTACTCCATGTACCAAATTCCAATCCCCACCAGAAGCATTAAGATTTTTAAATAAAGACTAGCTTTTCTCATGTCCCACCTTTCGGCAAATACTGCAAACAAAGGCCCAAAAATTCCAGCTGGTGCCATCAAAGAAAGAGTTACGAAACTAGTCCAAAAAGTAGAATGAGTTATTTCCCAGGTTAGCCAACCCACACCTATTTTTTGAATCCAAGTTCCCAAAAGAGATAGCGTATTCGTAATAAAATATAATAAAAAGTTTTTATCGTTTAAAGCATTCATGTGAATTTATAAGTAACATAAGTTTGTTAGGAGCATATATCTGCAGACTTTTATTAAACAAAATAAATTTTATTTTTTCTATTAGAAACAATTATAATTTATAAGGTTTTTTGGATAGCTGAAAAGTAAATACATATTTAAGTTGCATTGAATGTTTTTGACATAATTCAAATTATAGAAGATAAATTCATAGATTAAATTAATAAGAAAGAAAAAAAAATGAAAACTTTAAAAAAATTAATTGCACTGATGGTAATTTGCTTCGTTCCATCCGTTGCATTTTCAGAAACACTTAAGGTGGGGATTAAGGGTGAGCCTAGTTCGATCGATCCACATTATCATAACGTAGGTCCTAACAACATGTTTGCTACGAACGTTTTTTCTATGTTAATTGCTCAAAATGAATTTCAACAAGCGGTTCCTGATTTAGCAACTTCTTGGAAACCTATTGACGATACAACATGGGAATTCAAATTAAGAAAAGGAGTAAAATGGCACGATGGAAGTAACTTTACTGCTGACGATGTTATTTTCTCAACTACAAGAGCTCTTAATGTTCCTAAATCACCAGCATCTCTTGGAGTCTATTTAAAAGGAAAAACCTTTATTAAAATTGACGACTATACTGTTCATGTAAAAACAGAAAAAGCTTATCCACTAATGCCAAATGATTTGAGCGTAGTAAAAATTGTTTCTGTCAAGCATGGTAAAAATGCAACTACAGAAGATTATAACAGTGGAAAAGCAGCTATTGGAACAGGTCCTTACAAATTTGTAGAATGGAAAAAAGGTGACAAAATAGTTTTAGTTGCAAATAAAAACTACTTTGGAAAAAAACCTGTGTATGACCGAGTTGAATTTAAACCAATTAAATCTGGACCTGCTAGAGTTGCAGCTTTGCTTGCGGCTGATGTGGATCTAATTGATAGTATTCCACCAGTAGACGTTGCTAAGTTAAAGAAAAATAAAAAAATCCAACTTAGTAGTGGACCTTCCAATCGAGTTATTTACTTGCATATGGATCAATTTAGAGAAAACTCCCCCCACATAAAAGCAATTGGTGGAGGAAATATCAAGAACCCTCTATTAGATGTTCGAGTGAGAAAAGCTATTTCTCTTTCCATTAATCGTGATGCGATGGTTTCCAAAGTTATGGAAGGTATTGCCGTTAAAGCAGGTCAATTGTTACCAGCTGGATTTCATGGTGTTTCAGCAAATATGAAACCAGATCCATATGATATCAAAACTGCAAAAAAATTAATGAAAGAAGCAGGATATGGAAAAGGCTTTGAGCTAACAATTCATGGACCTAATGATAGATACATCAACGATGCTAAGATTGCAGAAGCTCTTGGACAGATGTTATCTAAAATTGGTATCAAATGTAAAATTGAAACAATGCCTAAGGCCGTTTACTTCAAACGCGCTTCTGCAGGTGGCCCAGACAAGACTCCAGAATTTAGTATGATGGTTCTAGGTTGGGGTGCTGGATCAGGAGAAGCTTCTTCTCCTCTGAAATCCTTATTAGCTACTCATGACAAATCTAAAGGAATGGGTGCTGCTAACCGAGGAAGACATTCAGATCCTAAAGTGGACGCATTAATTGCTAAAGCTTTGTCTACAGTTGATTCTGATGCGAGAGGAAAAATTCTTGCAGAAGCAACTGAACTAGCGGTAGGTAAAAATTACGGCATTATCCCTATTCATTACCAAGTGAATACATGGGGAACAAAAGCTGGCTACACGTATTTACCTAGAACGGATGAGTATACGCTAGTTGCCGGAGTTCAGAAAAATAAGTAACCAACACAGTTAAAGACAAAATGAAATAAAAATCCAGGAAAGCAATTTCCTGGATTTTTATTATCCAAAGAAATGAAACTAACTCTAGATTGATATGACTGCATTCATACTTCAAAGAACGATGCAGAGTATTCTAGTTCTGTTTGTGATGTCATTAATAGTGTTTGTAGGTGTGAATTTAGTGGGTGATCCTGTCTACATGATGATTAGCCCAGATTCGGATCAGGCAGAAATTGAACGAGTTATTAAAGAATTTGGTTTAGACAAACCAGTTCTAGAGCAATATTGGTATTTTTTAAAAAACGTATCAAAAGGTGATTTTGGTCTTTCATTTGTACAGGGAGTACCTGCCTTAAAATTAATTATGGAGCGTTTTCCTGCAACTATAGAGTTGGCACTTTTTTCACTTTTTATCTCTCTGATCTTTGCATTACCACTAGGTATTTACGCAGGATTAAAACCCGATAGTAAAATTAGCAAATGCATTATGGCAGGATCTATTCTAGGATTTTCTATGCCAACTTTTTGGGTAGGAATTATGTTGATCATGTTTTTTGCAGTTCATTTAGGCTGGTTACCTTCCACGGGTAGAGGGGATTTAGGAACTTTTTTAGGAATTGAAAGTTCTTTATTTACTTTAGATGGCTTGTCACATATTTTTTTACCAGCACTCAATTTAGCACTTTTTAAACTATCCTCTGTTTTGCGATTGACTCGAGCAGGCACAAGAGAAGTTGCCCTCCAGGATTATATTAAATTTGCAAGAGCAAAAGGACTTTCAGAATCAAGAGTGATCAATGTTCATTTGTTAAAAAATATTTTAATACCAGTAGTAACGGTTATAGGTCTTGAATTTGGATCGTTGATAGCATTTTCGACTGTAACAGAAACTGTTTTTGCATGGCCAGGTGCTGGTAAATTAATTATTGATGCTGTCTACAATTTAGATAGGCCTGTCATCGTTGCGTATTTAATTATTATAGTAGGATTTTTCGTATTACTAAATTTAATTGTGGATATTCTTTATAGTTTTTTAGATCCACGAGTGAGAATAAAGGGGACAAGTTAATGAATAGTAAAATTTCTAATAACAAAGCAAAACATAAGTATGAATTACTCTACAAAATATGGAGTGATTTTTCAGAAAATAAAATAGCTGTTGTAGCTTTGTGTGTTTTTTTGGTTATTCTCTTTGTTGCTGTTTTTGCATCCTTAATATCTCCTACGGATCCTTACGATTTATCAACGGTTACTATCATGAATGCCAGACTAGCTCCTATGGAAGAGGATTTTTCAGGAACTATTTATTGGTTAGGAACAGACGGTGCTGGCAGAGACATGTTATCTGCCCTTTTTTATGGTTTAAGAATAAGTCTTAGCGTAGGCTTGCTTTCTGGAATGTTTGCCTTGATTGTTGGCGCTTTTTTTGGAATTTCAGCTGCTTATTTTGGTGGCCGCTATGAAACAATAGTTATGAGAATTGTTGATATTCAACTCAGCTTTCCTTCTATTTTAGTCGCACTGATCATTTTGGCAGCTTTTGGAAAGGGAATAGAGAAAACTATTTTAGCTCTGGTCTTAGTCCAGTGGGCTTATTATGCAAGAACGGCAAGAGCCTCTGCTTTAGTGGAGAGTAGAAAAGAGTATGTAGATGCAGCCCGATGCTTGTCTTTGGGTAATTTACGAATTATGCTGAATCATATCCTTCCAAATTGCATCCCTCCTTTAATTGTGGTGGGAACCCTACAAACTGCACACGCTATTTCTTTAGAAGCAACTCTGAGCTTTCTTGGTTTGGGTCTTCCTCAAACTAAACCATCTTTAGGACTGTTAATTGGAAATGGTTTTGAATTTGTTCACACTGGAGATTATTGGATTAGTATTTTTCCAGGAATAGCTTTGTTGATTACAATTGTTTCTATTAATTTAGTAGGAGATCAATTGAGGGATATGTTTAATCCTCGATTAAAAAAATAATTATGAAACCCATCTTAGAAATTAAAAATCTAAAAACTCATTTTTTTAAAAAAGAAGGTGTGGTTAAAGCGGTAGACGATATTAGTTTCCATATTAATCCAGGAGAGATTGTAGGCCTTGTGGGAGAGTCAGGTTCGGGAAAAACTATTACGGGTTTTTCTATCATGGGATTAGTAGATGCCCCTGGAAAAATAGTTTCGGGAAGTGTTTTTTTTAAAGATACGGACCTAAGAAATATCTCTCCAGAAGAAATGCAAAATATCAGAGGCAATAGAATTGCAATGATTTTCCAAGATCCCATGATGACACTCAATCCAGTTTTACGTATTCAAACCCAAATGATGGAAAGTATTAAAGCGCATGATAAAACCATTTCTAATCAAGAAATATACAATCAATGTAGAGACGCTTTGGGCTTAGTTGGAATTTCCTCTCCCGATGAAAGGATGAAATCATATCCTCATCAGTTTTCGGGTGGAATGCGCCAGAGAGTTTCGATTGCTATTGCTTTATTAAACAAGCCAGATTTAATTATTGCTGATGAACCTACGACCGCTTTAGATGTTACCATCCAAGGCCAGGTGATATTTGAAATGCAAAAATTATGCAAAGAATCTAAAACAGCTTTGTTATGGATTACTCACGATCTTGCCGTAGTAGCTGGAATAACTGACAGAATATCTGTTATGTATGCAGGAAGAATTGTTGAGCAAGGCTCTACAGATAAAATTATCAACCATCCTATGCACCCTTATACTAAAGGATTAATCAAAAGCGTTCCGAGTAAGAATAAAAAAGGCGAAAAGCTTCATCAAATTGACGGTATGGTTCCTGCTATGTTTTGTTTGCCTGAAGGATGTGCTTTTGAAGAGAGATGTAATCAAAGAATAGAAAAATGTAAGCAAGAGCAGCCACTAGTAACAAAAGATGAAGACGGACGATACTTACGCTGTTTTAATGCAGGAGTAAATTATGCAAAATAAAATACTTGAAGTTCATCAGCTTTCTAAAAAATTCATAAAATCTCTTGATAAAACCACCAAAGTTATCAATTGGTTGGGAGGTTCTTATAAGGAAGAGGTAGTTCATGCAGTAGACAATGTGTCTTTTGATATTATGCAAGGAGAGGTCGTAGGTGTTGTGGGAGAGTCTGGATGTGGAAAATCTACTCTAGGAAGAATGATTGCAGGTATTATGCCCATTACGTCTGGAAGCATTTCTTTTAAAGAAAAGCATTATGCTGGTTTTTTAGATAATCAGTATCAACAAAACCACAGCATAGATCTTAAAATACAAATGATCTTTCAAGATCCTTTTTCTTCTTTAAATCCAAGAAAAAAAGTTTTAGATATTATTTCGGAAGCACCCATTCATCACCAATTAATCTCCAAAGAAGATAAAAAAAACTTTGTAGCAGAAATGTTAAACAAAGTAGGTTTAAACAATGATGCAATGGCTAGGTACCCCCATCAATTTTCTGGAGGCCAAAGACAAAGGGTGGGAATTGCAAGAGCCCTAGCTGTTTCACCAGAACTTGTAGTTTGTGATGAGTCGGTTGCCGCACTGGATGTTTCTATTCAAGCACAAATCATTAACCTTTTTTTAGATCTTAGAAAAAACTTAAATCTAACTTATCTTTTTATTAGTCATGACATGGGAGTGATCGAACATATCGCAGATCGAATTGTAGTAATGTATTTAGGTCAAGTCGTAGAAATTGCTCCTACCAATGAAATTATTAATTGTACTAATCATCCTTATACAAAAGCTTTATTAGGAGGAGTTCCTACATTGGACACAACCAGAAAAGTGTACGAACCCATCAAGGGAGAAATTCCCTCTCCTCTGAATCCACCGAGTGGTTGCTACTTTCACCCTCGATGTAAATTTGCTACAGAAAAATGTAAAGTAGAAAAACCTACTTACAAAGAAATTGCTCCTAATCATTTTTCAGCTTGTCATCTTAATGACTAAGAACTGAACCTATTTAACTAAACAGGATAAGCCAAACGAACGGCTGTTAGTCCTGGAAAAAGTCTTTTTGTAGGCATAATTAAAACAGTTGGCTCGTAAGGAGCAATAATAGGCTCTTTTCCATCATGTCCAATCAGAGTTCCTTTGCTTAGATGATCAAAACCTTGCCAGTCTTTGGCAAATACAAATTCACTAGTTTTTATGAGGATTCCTATTCCTACTTTAAAAAACCGCATCTGCTCTTTGTTATTAGAGTTATTTAGATAATCATTACCAAAATCACTTTTCATAATTCCCGAATGTTTTACAAATCTAATCAAAGTCTCTGTTGCAATATCTACAGAGGACTGCTCCCAATGCTGCCCACATTCTACTAGTAAAGAATTTTTTTTACTTTTTGGATCTGAAAATTCTCCAAAATCTCTCATTCTCATTCCCTCGGCATGTCCAGAATCTGTAATGGTAGACATGTTCATTCCCACTGATTTTGCAAGTTCTCTTCCTTTATCTATCATTCCAGCCATCATTAGGGGTACGCAAGGTTTTTGCATAGAGTGGATATCAAGCAATAAATCTGCATCTGCCACAATCGGCAGCACCTCATTAGCTCTAAGAAATTCGTAACTTTTTTTTCTAGAACTGTCTTGAAGAACTCCAGGTCCCCACAGTCTATTAAAATCTTCATCAACCCACCTAGTTCGATTTGCATTTTTGGGATCAAAAGCTAAATAAGCTTTAACGTTCATAATGGCAATGGACAACTTTCCTTGAATAGGTCTTTCTGCTTGTTTAAAAAACCAATCTGCCGCAATAACTCCACATGGTTCATTTCCATGAACCGCAGTAGTTATCAATACATGAGGGCCTTGTTTTCCTGAATCAAAAGTATGAACATAGTCAATTCCCACATTGCCTTTTTTGTATGCGCTAATATCTGGCCCTACAATCTCTACTGGATACTCATTTTCGTAATCTAATCTACTATCTGTCATGACTATTCTCCTTTTTTTTGATAATCCAATGTTTTAATTCTTTTAACAATCCTTTTAAATTTTCCTTAACTTTGAAAAAACCATCATTTTTTTCTCTTGTTATTTCATTCATATACAAACGACGATTAACCTCAACTTGTATTGAATTTTTAAATAGTTTTGGATTGCTGTAAGCGGATACCAACTCAACTCCTTTGTAAGGATCATTCACAGAAACATTGTAATTTAATCCCTTTAAATATTGAACAATCACATCTCTAAATTCTTTTTCAGAACTATCACCATCTCTATCGCCAATAACAAAATCAGGCCTTTCAGTTCCCTTGGGCTGTTCAGACATTGCGGAGGCATGATTTTGCATGGAGTGACAATTGATATGATAAAAAACCCCATGTTGCTTATACGTTTTGTCCATGATTCTTTGAAGAGCTTGGTGATAAGGGCGATGATATTTATTTACGCGGTGCATCAAGACCTTCGGATGAATTTTGGATGCATACATTGGCTCCCCATCTGGAGGAACTCTTAACCACAATAAACCAATACCAAGTTTGCTTTTTACCGAAGCTGAAAAGGGTATGTCACAAATACCATCTGTATCTGCTTCTAGATCTTCAGGTGAAAAATCTTGTTCTGATCTATTTGTATCGATGTAGGATCTTGGAAATTCAGCACGGAGGAAGGTGGCTCCAAGACTTTCTATATTGTCAAAATCAAATAGCTCATCTACATATGTATCCTCTGCTTGTCTTAACCTCATAAAGTCAGCTTGATGATTAAAATCTTCTGGATAAAAAGTTCCGCTATGAGGAGAATCTAGAATAAGAGGAATGGATTGGTTTCCTTCTCCTAAAATAGTTATTGTTTTGTCATTCATTCAATCAAAAAAAATTGCAACCCAGTCTTTTTGTGTTTATATAGGATAAATGACTATTAAAAAAGAAATTATATCTCTTGTTCCAGAAATGGAAAAGTGGAGGCAACATATTCACCAATACCCAGAGATTGCTTACGAAGAAAAAGAAACATCGGATTTTATCGCAAAGAAATTGGAAGAATTTGGTATTGAGGTTCACCGAGGCTTTGGTGGTACTGGTTTAGTTGGAGTGATTCACGGTCAAGATGCTGGAGCTAGCAAAAAAGCTATTGGAATTCGAGCGGACATCGATGCTCTTCCTATGATCGAAAAAACAAACCTTCCTTACTCATCCAAAAATGAAGGAAGAATGCATGCCTGCGGGCACGATGGACATACCACAATGTTATTGGGTGCCGCTCATTATCTATCTAAAACAAAAAATTTTAATGGAACTGTTTATTGCATCTTTCAACCCGCAGAAGAAGGCGGTAACGCTGGAGCCAAGGCTATGATTAAAGATGGTCTTTTTGAAAAATTTAAAATGGACAGCGTGTGGGGAATACACAACTGGCCTGGATTACCAGTAGGTCATGCAGTTACCCACAAAGGTTTAGTGCAAGCAGGTGGAGATATTTTTATTTTAAAAATTCAGGGAAAGGGAGGCCATGCGGCACAACCTCATAATAATAATGATCCAATGGTATCTGCAGGTTTAGTTATTACTAGTTTACAAACTTTAGTTTCTAGACAGCTCGATCCTTTTGATCAAACTGTGATCTCTCTTACTAAAATTGAGGGAGGTTCAGCATTTAATGTGATCCCCGATTTAATTACGATTGGCGGAACCGTTAGAACTACTAATAGCAAAACAAGAGAATATATGCTGAAGCAAATTAAAAAAGTAGCATCGGATGCCTCTGCTATTAATGGATGTACTGTAGAAATGGAAATTCGACCTGGGTATCCACCGACAGTAAACGATGAAAAAAAAGCAGAAATTGCTGGTAAAATTTTTTCCGATACTTTTGGAAAAGAATTGTTAAGAGAGGATTGTACACCTAGCATGGGTTCTGAAGACTTTTCATACATGCTTCAAGAAAGACAAGGTGCATATATTTGGTTAGGAGCGGGAGAAGATTCAGAAAATCTTCACAGTGTTCATTATAATTTCAATGATAAATTGCTTCCTATTGGAGCTCATTATTGGGCTACTCTTTCAGAGACTTTATTAGCCAAAAATTAAGTAGCAATTTTAGCTACTATTTTAGAAGCAATTGCTAAAAAATATATCGAGATGATTAAGAAAAAATATATTTTCTGTCTTCTTGATCTTAGTCAAGATGAAATTGATGAGGGATACAAGAGATACAAAGTAGGTATAAAGCTACTATAGAATTCAAAGACACTTTAACTTGCATGAAGTATATTTGGACATGACTCAATATGACGTAATTATCATTGGTGCAGGTGCTGCAGGTTTAATGAGCGCTATTGAGGCTGGCAAAAGAGGAAGAAGTGTTTTGGTAATCGATCATGCCAAAAAGATTGGAGAAAAAATTCGTATCTCGGGTGGGGGACGATGTAACTTTACGAATATTCATACCCATGCTAATAAATTTATTTCAAAGAATCCTAATTTTGTTAAATCGGCTTTAAGCCAATACACAGCAGATGATTTTATTGATCTGGTTAAGAAGCATAAGATTGCTTTTCACGAAAAGAAATTAGGACAGCTCTTTTGTGATGATAGCGCCCAACAAATCATCGATATGCTATTGTTGGAATGTGAAAAAGCAAAAGTTACTCTATTAAAAGATACCAAGATTACGAACGTAGGAAAGCAAGACGATCACTATTTTGTTGAATACAATTTGAAGAAACATTTTTGTCATTCCTTAATTGTTGCAACCGGAGGTTTGTCTATTCCTAAAATTGGAGCTAGTAAATTTGGTTATGAATTGGCAGAACAATTTGGGATGAATATCATTGACCCCTTACCAGCCCTGGTTCCTTTAACCTTTACCGAAAAATTATTAAATATGTGCAAAGAATTAAGCGGTCTATCTGTAGAGGCTGCAGTTTCTTTTCAAAAAACATTGTTTGAAGAAGGAATGTTATTTACCCATCGAGGGTTAAGTGGACCTTCGATATTACAAATTTCTTCTTACTGGACATTGGGAGAAAAGATAAAGATCAATCTTGCCCCGAAAGCCAATATATTTTCTTTATTACAAAATACTAAAGCAAATTATCCCACTCAGGACATTCAAAGCAGCGTATCAGAGATACTTCCTAAACGATTAGCCCAGATGATTTGTAAAGAGCAGGGTGTGAGTGGACATATATGTGAACTATCCAACAAGGTGTTACAACAGTTAAGCGATTCCATTAACGCTTGGACAGTGAACCCCACAGGTTCAGAAGGTTACCGAACAGCCGAAGTTACCTTGGGAGGAGTAGATACGAATGAAATCTCTTCTAAGACCATGATGTCTTTGAAGTACCCTGGGTTATTTTTTATAGGCGAGGTTATGGATGTAACTGGCCACTTAGGCGGATACAATTTTCAGTGGGCCTGGTCTTCAGGCTATGTAGCAGGACAGTACGCTTAATTGATTAATCTGAATCTTTTTTAACCACCACTTTTTCTTTTGTTTCGGTCGAACGACTTCCTGTTCTCTTTTTAAAAAACTTCTTTTTACGAAACTTTTTCTTATGAAAAGTTTTTTTACCAGGCTTATCATCAGAATCAGAAGTATCTTTATCGAAGGTCTTTTCTTTATTAAATGGCTCTTCAATAGCCACTTCCTCTTCATTCTTTAACTCTTCTAGTTCTTTTTTCTTACTGTCTTTAAAAGATATTTTAAAATCATCTGATAAAAAATAAGGATTAGCATTAAATTTTATTTTAAATTTAAATTTTTTCTCAAAAAAGTCTATTTCATCCTTCATATTGGCTTGAATAAAATCGATAATTTTCTTAGGAAGATCCACATCTACTGTTTTTACTTTTGGGATAGAAAATATTTTTTCTTCTATAAGTTTTAGTATCTTTTGAGAAAAGGATTCAACACTTAGTACTGTTTTCCATTGAATAGAGCTTTCCCGTAATCTTTGCCTGGTCATCTCAAGAAGGCCAAAATTACTTATTTTTCCTACCTGAACTCTAGCTTTATCGTTTCGTAATGCTTCTTTTAATTTTTTTTCAACTAACCTTCGATTAGAATAGTTTTCCATATCAATAAAATCGATTACAATTAAACCAGCCAAGTCTCTAAGTTTTGCCTGTCTTGCAATTTCAACAGCAGCTTCGATGTTGGTATTCAAGGCTGTTTTTTCAATATTTCGTTCCTTGGTAGATCTTCCAGAGTTAATATCAATCGCAACTAAAGCTTCGGTAGGATTGATGATTAAATAACCGCCTGATTTTAAATTAATTCTTGGTTCAAAAATTTGATTAAGATATTTTTCTATTTCCTTGGAGTGGAATAAGGGAATTTTACCTTTGTATTTTTTTATTTTTTTTACCTGATCTTTGGCAATAATCTCAGCATATTTTTTTGCTTTATCAAAACCTTTTTCTCCATCAACGGTCACTTCCTTTATGTCATTGCTAAAAAAATCTCTGATTGTTCTGTAAATGACATCTCCTTCTTCATGAATGAGAGTTGGAGCATTGGACGTTAGAGTTTTTTCTTTTATCTCCTCCCATATTTGAACCAGCACATCTAAATCGTTTTTAATTTCATTTTGAGTTTTTTTGCCACCAGCAGTTCGCACAATCAAGCCCATTGTTTCCGGTATGGTTAATTCTTTAATAATGCCTCTGATATTTTTTCTATCTTGAGAATTGAAAATTTTTCTAGAAATACCACCGCCTTTAGCAGTGTTTGGCATAAGTACTATATATTTTCCAGCCAAGGATAAGAAGGTAGTTAGAGCAGCTCCTTTTTTTCCACGCTCTTCTTTTACAATTTGAAGAAGTATTATTTGCCCAGGTTTGATTACTTCTTGAATTCTATATCTTTTGAATTTTTTCTTAGCTCTTATATCGCTGATTTTTTTTTCGTAAGAATTCTTTTCTAACTCAGGACTCTCTGCTTCAGAGCTATCTTCTCCGTCTTCAGAATTTTTTAAATCCTCATCTGATGCATCTTCAGTAGAATCGTCTTCAGAATCATCACTTTCAGATTCGTTGGAGGAATTAGAGTCTTCGGGACTAAGTTCATTAGTCTCTTCTTCTAGTTCTTTTCTTAATTCTTCTTCTTCTTTAAGAATTAGCTCTTTGTCAGCTAGGGGTATTTGATAATACTGAGTTTGAATGTCATTAAATGCTAAAAAGCCATGACGCTCATTTCCAAAATCAACAAAAGCTGCCTGTAAAGAAGGCTCTATTCTACTTATTCGGCCTAGGAATATATTTCCCTTAAGCTGTTTCTTTTGCTCATTTTCATACTCATACTCTTCAACTCCGTTATCAGATTTGATAGCAACTCTAGTTTGTTTCTCTTGAGAAGCATCAATAAGAATCTCTTTTTCCATGTTGTTAATTTCCAGTTTGTGTTGTTTAAGATAATTTTCATAAAAAACTTTTTAATATTCAATTGTTAGATAATATTGTATTTGCTCACTTTTGAAAGAAATAATAGTTAAAAGATATAAATAAATCAAAAAAAGGACAATTTCTACTGATTTAAGAAAGCCATGAGTCAAATGATTAGAACTTTAATATTAGGCATTTTATCAATTACTTTTTTTGGTTTTTTAACAGCCTTTTTGATCTTGTGGTATTTTTCCAACGATTTACCTAATTATCGTTTTTTAGAAACTTACAAACCTGCAGTATCTAGTAAAATTTATAATAATAATGGCGACATAGCTGCTGACTTTGCAGTTGAAAAAAGAACTTTTGTTAGTATTGATGAAACTCCAGATTTTGTAATCAATGCTTTTTTATCTGCAGAAGATAAAAACTTTTTTAATCATCCTGGTATCGATGCCAAAGGAATAACTAGAGCTTTCTTTAACAATTTTCAAAATATTGTTAGTGGAAAAAGATTGGAAGGTGCCTCTACCATTACCCAACAAGTAGCAAAAAATTTTTTACTAACCTCAGATGTCTCGCTCTCACGAAAAGTAAAAGAAGCAATTTTAGCATTTAGAATTGAAAAATATTTAAGTAAAAAAAGAATTTTAGAGCTTTATCTTAATGAAATTTATCTTGGCGAAAGAGCTTATGGAATAGCTTCTGCAAGTATGGTTTATTTTGATAAGTCATTAAAAGAACTGAGTATTTCTGAGGCAGCATTATTAGCCACCCTTCCAAAAGCTCCCAGTACCTACAATCCTTATCGAAATTTAAATACTACTTTAAAAAGAAAAGACTGGGTATTAGCAAGAATGCTAGAAAATAATTTTTTAAGCAAGAATGGTTATGAAAAAGAAATTAAAAAGACAATTGTTTTAAAAAAAAGAAAGTTGAATTTTTACAATGAGTCCCTTTTTTTTACAGAAGAAGTCAGGCGTTTCTTGTTTGAAAAATATGGTGAAGATGTTCTTTATAAACAAGGACTATACGTTAAAACTTCATTGAACAATAACCTTCAATCGATAGCAACTGCAGCATTGAGAAAGCATGTCCAGCTTTACGACAGAAGACATGGTTGGAGAGGACCTATAAGAAATGTAAAGACAGCCGACAACTGGAAGAAAAATATTAATTTAAAAAAATATGATAAATTAAGTGATTGGAAGGTAGCTATAGTTACCAATGTCCAAGAATCTTTTGCCGAAATAGAAACTTCAGACAAGACCCTAGCAAAAATTAATCTACAGAATCTCAAATGGGCACGACAACATATTAATACTACAGCTCTTGGACCAGCTATTGCAAATGTAAATCAAGTTTTGAAAATTAATGATCTGATATGGGTTGAGAGAAATAAGAAAAATAACGATTGGTACTTGAGACAAATTCCAGAAGTAAATGGATCGGTAATTATTTTAAATCCTTGGAACGGACGAATTTATGCAATGGTTGGAGGGTATAGTTTTGATTTAAGTCAATTTAATAGAGCAACACAGGCAAAAAGACAGCCTGGATCAGCTCTTAAACCTTTTGTTTATGCAGCAGCTCTTGAAAATGGATACCAACCCAACAGTTTTCTTTTAGATGCTCCTTACATTTCGCAGCAAACCAAAAACCAAGCAAAATGGAAACCATCCAACTATGGAAACAGATTTTATGGGATGGGCACTCTTAGATCTGGAGTAGAAAAGTCACGAAATCTTATGACTATTCGTTTAGCGCAATCGGTGGGAAATAAAAAAATTTTGGATCTAACTAAAAAATTAAAAATTTATGAAAATCCAGATAATTTACTTTCTTTTTCATTAGGAGCTGGTGAAACTACTTTGTTAAATCTTACTAATGCTTACGGAGCATTTGTCAATGGCGGAACCATGCCACGTCCATCTTTAGTTGATTTAATACAAGATCAAAATGGAAAAACGATCTATAAAAAAGAAAGTTATCAATGCAATGGATGTGACCAGATTTCTATTAACAAGGAGGAATATCCAAGAGTAGAAAATACAGAAAGTAGAATTTTAAGCGAAGCATCTTCTTATCAGTCAGTTTCAATCTTAGAAGGAGTTGTGGACAGAGGCACTGGAAAAAGAATGAGGGCTTTGCAAATTCCACTCGCTGGGAAGACAGGTACAACTAATGAAAATATGGATGCCTGGTTCATTGGGTTTACACCAGATTTGGTGATCGGTGCGTACGTTGGTTTTGATAATCCTAAAACATTAGGAAAGTTTGAAACGGGTGCTAAGGCCGCCTTGCCTATATTTCAAGATATTGTGCAAAATTTACCCAAAAAAAACATCTCTTCTTTTTTTAAAATTCCACCATCTGTGAATTTGGCTCCTATTAATATAATATCTGGATTGAGCGATAAAAAACAAAAAAACAATACTTTTTTAGAGGCGTTTAAATTAAATGAATTTCCTAAAGACAAACATATAGATTTAAATAAAAAACTAAGTACAGTTTATTAATTATGTTCGAGCAAAAAAAAATTATTTTAAGTTTAGAAGATTCTTTATCTAAGATATGGAGTTATCTTTGACAAAATTGACTGTATTAAAAAAATAGAAGAAATTGAAATTGAAATAAGTAAGCCTGATTTTTGGAATGATAATCAGAACGCTCAATTGGTTATTAAAGAGAAAAACCACCTTGAAAAAATCTTAAATGATTACAAGTCTTACAAAGAAGAGCTCACGAATATTAAGGAGTTGGTAGAATTAAATACAAAAGACAATGATGAAAATTTAACTAAAGAGCTAGAGACGAGTTTAAAAAAACTTGAATTAAAAATAAGAGAGATAGAACTCTTTTGCTTTCTATCTAAAAAAAATGACGAGCTAGATGTGTATGTGGAAATTCACGCAGGAGCTGGAGGTACAGAGAGTCAAGATTGGGCTGAAATGCTGAGGACCATGTATATAAAATGGGCTGAAAAAAAATCTTTTTCTTTTAGTTTAATCAGTGAAACAAAGGGTGAGGAAGTAGGATTTAAATCTTCCACCATTAAAATCGAAGGAAAATATGCCTATGGATTTCTTAGACATGAATCGGGAGTTCACCGATTAGTTAGAATTTCTCCTTTCGATTCTGACAAAAGACGTCACACTAGCTTTGCAAGTGTCTGGGTGTATCCTGTTGTTAATGAAAGTGTAGTGGTGGATATAAATGAGAAAGATTTGAGAATAGATACCTATAGGTCTAGTGGCGCTGGAGGCCAGCACGTAAATACGACTGATAGTGCTGTGAGAATAACTCATCAACCAACTAATATTGTTGTGCAATGTCAAAACGAAAGATCGCAACACAAAAATAAAGACACTGCTATGAATATGTTAAAAGCCAGATTGTATGAGCTAGAACTTCAAAAGAAAAAAGAAGAAAGCAAGTCCGTAGAATCAAGCAAAACTGATATTGGATGGGGCCACCAAATAAGATCTTATGTACTGCAACCTTATCAAATGGTAAAAGATAGCCGCACAGGATTAGAAAGAACCGACCCCGACAAAGTTTTAGATGGACATTTAAACCCTTTTTTAGAAGAGTCTTTGTATAAATTAAACTAAATTATGAAATTAATAAAATTTTTATCTTTTTTACTAGTCTTTATTTTTATTTTATTTTTAATTTCAATTAATGGATTTGGCACATCGTTACTCAATACAACTGTTAAAGGAAAAATAGAAGAGAGACTTGCTGGTAGTGTCATAAACTTTTCTAATATAAAAATTTCTTTAGACCCTAGTACTTTTGCAATTAATGCAAAACTGAATGACCCAGAGTTTTCTTTTAAAAACAAAAAAATTGAAGTAAAAAATGTAAGCACTCAATTAGACTTGGTGTCTATTTTTCAAGATGAAAAGAGATTTAAATCTTCTTTTTTAGAAATAGGAAAAACAGATATTTTAACCTTACTTCCTTTGCTAAGAGATTTTAATCCTAATGTTCACCAAACACTTTCAGAAAAAATTCACTTTGGTGCTTTGGAGGGAAGCGCAAGTATAGATTTTGAAACAAAATCTAACAATCTATTTCGGGGAACTATCACTGATCTTACAGTTCAGGTGTATGAAAACGTTCCTTATGCAACCAATATAAATGCCGAGTTTGAATATAGTAATTCAGATTTGAATATTAAGGTCGAAAAGGGAAAATTATCTGATTTAAATATTGCAAAATCAAATATTTCTTTAAATCACAAAGATTTAAATAATATTTTAATTAATACGAATATTTTAATTACAGGAAATGTTGATTATTTAGCTAATTTGAAAGAGTTTAAAAAAATTAGCAGTGAAGCGTTTCCAGCAGGAATAGAAAAGCTAAAAGGAGATCTCGATATATCCTTGTCGATAGATCTAAAGACCGATAGCAGTTTTGTTATTCGTGATATTAAAAGCCAAAGCACAATTAAGGTAAGTGATGCTGGTTTTGATTTTTATGTAAAAAAAAAGAACGATGCCAATAGAATAAGCGTTTCGCAAATTAATTTTATCACTGAATTAAAAAATAAAAATCTCAATACAAAAGGAAAATTTTTAGCAAATAATAAACCTATCGCTTTTTCTTTAGCCAACCAGTTAAATTCAAAAGATTTTAAAGCTAGTTTTTCAGGTGCGATTGATACTAATGATTTCAACAACTATATACAAATCAAAGCCATACAAGGGGTGGTAGGATTTAAAATAGACGTGCGCCAAGCTTTAAATAAAAAAAATACTAATATTGCATTGGATTTGGAAAAATCATTGGTTCAATTGGATATAATTAATTATACAAAAAAACCAGACATTAAAGCCAATCTCAATTTTCAAATAGTTCACAAATCAAAAAATAATATTAGCATTCCTAATTTGACATACTCGAGCAAAGATACGGATGTGAAAATTCTTAACTTGATCCTTGATAAGGATTATAAAATTTATAATTTTAAATCAATGAAAGTGAGTACTGAAAATAACTCATTTACCGCAACTAAGAATAAAAAAAACATTACTACTAAAGGAAGTTCCTTGGATCTCAGACAGTTTGTAAAATCTCTTGTCAAAACAAAAAAGAAAAGAAAAGCTTTATCTCCTAAATTTAATGCAAGTGTTAATGCTAAAATTAAAAATATATTGGTAGGAGATGATAAGTTAAATAACGCAGTTTTTTCTGGCGTTATTAAAAATGGTACTTATCAATCCTTAAATGCATTTGGTTCATTTTCTAATACAGAAACAGCATCGATTCAAATCTCTAGAAATAAGAGAAATAATTTAGAAACTGTATTAATTTCAGATCGCTCTAGACCTTTTTTATCAGGATTAAGTTTTGCCAATAGTTTTTCTAACGGAGCACTTAATTTCTCTTCAGAACGACTGAGCAAAGATCATTCCACTTCTAAAGTTATTTTAAATAAATTTTATGTAAAAAAAATGCCTGTTCTTGCAAATCTTTTATCCTTAACTTCCTTCACTGGTTTAGTGGATACTTTACAAGGAAAGGGTGTTTTTTTTGACAAGTCTTACTTGGAGTTTGAAAAGAAAAATGGAGTTTTGACAATTGTAGATGCTTATGGAACCGGAGATTCTTTGGGATATATTTTAGAAGGTAAAATTAATGCCGATGGATATGTAAGTTTTGCAGGAAGTTTGGCTCCAGCTTACGTGTTGAATAGATTAGTAAGAGGCATTCCTATTATTGGAAAAATAATCACAGGTAAGCAAGGGGACGGTGTGTTTGGTGCTAGTTTTAAAATAAAAGGTCAACCGGAATCTTTGAAAACAACGGTTAATCCTATTAAAACATTAACACCTAGGTTTATTCAAAGATTTATCGGTCTTTTTAAAAATAAAAATTAAATAACATTTATTACGAAATGTTTTTTTTTGCCAAAAGATATCTTAATCTGTTTATTAACTACATCTGCTAAGGTTATTTTTTTCTCTTCATTCGTTTCAATAATATTATTAATTCTATACGCACCGTTCACCATATTTCTTTTGAAGTCTCCCCCGGAGCTAGAAAATTGAATTTCTAACAACATATCTTTTAAAGCAATCCCTTTTTCAATTTCACTTTTTTTCATTTTTTTACTGGGAAGATCTTTTCCAGTAGAGCGTTCCTCAAAGGTAGAGCGTGATGTTTCTTCAGCTTCTTGAGCAGCTTTTTCCCCATGAAGTAAAGTTGTGGCTTCATTTGCCAACAATATTTTTAGTTCATTTAATTGGTTGCCAGTGTATTTTTCGTAGGATTTGATGACATCCACCTCTAGTTCTGTAAAAAGATATAGGTATCTAATAACATCCCTGTCATCAGTATTTCTCCAGAATTGCCAATAATCATAAGTGCTGACTAAATTCTCGTTAAGCCAAACAGCACCATCTTCTGTCTTGCCCATTTTTTTACCTTGAGCTGTTGTAATCAGAGGAGTGGTTAAGCCCATCGCCTCACCTTGAATTTCTTTTCTTATAAGATCTACACCATTTACAATGTTACCCCACTGGTCTGAACCACCAATTTGTAAGAGGCAATCATTATTTTTAAATAATTCTAGATAGTCATAAGCCTGCAAAATCATGTAATTAAATTCTAAAAAACTTAAAGACTGTTCACGTTCCAGTCTGGTTTTAACACTATCAAAAGTTAACATTCTATTCAGTGTAAAATGTTTTCCATACGTTCTTAAAAAATCAATATAGTTAAGCTTAGTGAGCCATTTTTTATTATTTACATAAACAACTTTTTCCATATTTTCTCGATCAAGAAATTTGGAAAAAATTCCTTTGATTTGTTGGATATTTTTTTCTATTTGCTCTTCTGTTAAAATCTTTCTGCTTTCTTCTTTTCCAGAGGGATCACCCACCATAGTAGTTCCACCACCCAATAAAACGATGGGTTTATGTCCAAATTTTTGAAAGAGGCGAAGGCACATGATTTGTATCAAGCTACCAACATGAAGACTAGATGCTGTACAGTCGAAGCCTATGTAGAAAGAGATTTTTTTACTCTCAAGTAGTTTTTCCAAATATTTTTCATTGGTACATTGAAAAAAATACCCACGATTTTTAAATTCTGTTAAAAGTTTTTTATTCATTTAATATGATGACCTCTAATGAGTTTATTATACAATATTCTACTAATTTGAAATATTTATTATGAATACAATTTATACCGCATTAGGCATGATGAGCGGGACTTCTTTTGATGGTATTGATCTTTCTATTATTGAAACTGACGGCAAAGATTATTTAAGATTAAAGAAAAATTTTTATTATCCTTATGACCCTAAGATAAAAAAGCTTTTACACAATTGTAAAAAAAAACTTAGTAACAAAGATTCTAAAGCCATATTGAAATCAAGCTTATTTAAAGAAAGTTCTCGAGTGATAACTATGCTGCACGCCAAAGCTGCACATAGCATTTTACGAACATATAAAAAAAAAGTTCATTTAGTAGGATTCCATGGAATTACCATTGATCACAATCCTAGTAAAAAAAAAACAATTCAGCTTGGTGATCCTCTTTTATTAAAACAAATGATCAATTTACCCATTGTTTTTAACTTTAGACTGAATGACCTTAAAAATGGAGGTCAAGGTGCTCCTTTGATACCAGTATATCACCGAGCTCTAGCAAAAAAAATCAAAGAAAAAAAACCAACTCTATTTATAAACATAGGAGGCATTTCTAATTTTACCTACATTAATAAAAAAAAAATGTTTGCTAGTGATATAGGCCCAGGAAATTGCCTTTTAGATGAATGGATAAATTCAAATACTAGTATGCCATATGACAAAAATGGAAAAATGTCTTCCAAAGGAATTGTAGATTTTAATTTTATAAATAATTTTATAGATAGACTAGAGCACTTCGAAAAAAGAAACGTCTCCTATGACACTTCTGATTTTAGTATTTCAGAATTGCGTGGGTTAAGTGTGGAGGATGGTGCTGCAACTTTATCTTATTTAACCGCTCAGTTAATCGCAGATTTAATTAACAGCTACCCAAAAGTTAACAATGTTTATTTTGGAGGAGGGGGTAGAAAAAATTCATTTCTCATGAAAGTAATTAAAAAGCTTACCAAAACAAATATTGTGAACTTAGACAAAATAGACATAAATGGAGATTTTGTTGAATCGCAAGCCTTTGCTTATCTTGCAATTAGATCTCTTTTAAAACTTCCAATTACCTTTAAAGATACTACAGGATCTAAGAAGTCAGTGTCGGGTGGAGTTATTTATTGTTAATTAAAAAAATCTTGATTCTTTTTTAATGTAAGTGTCGAGAATTTGAATAAACTCTTTATCTTTATTTAAGAAAAAATGATCTGCATTTTTAATTTGAGCAAAATCTACAGCAATTTTTTTTTGACTTGTTAGTTTTTCTTTCAAGCCTTTCATTGATTCATCAGTAACCAGTTGATCTTGGTCTCCGTGAATAACTAAACCAGAAGTTGGGCAGGGAGCTAAGAAATTGAAATCAAATATATTTGGCTGAGGAGAGATGGATACAAATCTAAAAATTTCAGGTCTTCTCATTAATAGTTGCATACAAATCAAAGCACCAAAGAAAAACCTACCACCCAACTTCATTAGAACTTTGATTGTTTCTTTGTAAAAATCTAAAGCTGCAGCTGCATCTGATAACTCTCCCAGACCATTATCAAATTTTCTTTCGCTTTTTCCAACTCCTCTAGAGTTAAATCGACACACTGAAAAATTGTTTTGTAAAAAGGCATGGTAAGCGTTGTAAGTTACTCGATTGTTCATTGTACCCCCATACTCAGGGTGTGGGTGCAAAATTAAAGCAATAGGAGCACTATCTTTTTTACTTTGAATATATTTTGCCTCTAATTTGCCATCAGGGCCATTTATAAATATCTCTGCGTTATTATATTTCATTAGATGTAATTGAATAAATTAGAAAAATGCTTATATCATAACTATAGTATTAATAAGGTAAAAAATATATTATAATTCATATGCAATTAAGACTTAGATAGCAGGAAGTGTTATATTAATGAGTAACGGTCAAGAGTTTATAAATAATTACAATCACGGCACTGAGTATGCCCAAGGTTTTGTAACTGATGTTGAAACGATAGATGTTCCTAAGGGACTATCTGAAGAAGTAGTTAAATTTATTTCTAAACAAAAAAAAGAACCAAAGTGGATGCTTGATTGGAGACTGAAAGCATTCGAAAGACTTCAATCCATGAAAGAGCCAGATTGGCAAAAACCAAAATACCCAAAAATTGATTATCAAGATCTTTATTATTATTCAGCCCCTAAAAGTCTGCAAGATCAACCCAAATCCCTAGATGAGATTGATCCAGAAATTAGAAAAACGTATGAGAAGTTAGGAATACCTTTATTGGAACAAAAAAGACTATCAGGTATTGCTGTTGATGCTGTATTTGATTCAGTTTCTGTTGCAACCACATTCAAAGAAAAGCTAGGAGAGATTGGAGTTATTTTCTGTTCCATTTCAGAAGCTACTAGGGAGCATCCAGAGCTTGTTAAAAAATATCTTGGTTCTGTTATTCCTATGTCAGATCATTTCTTTGCAACTTTAAATTCGGCTGTATTTACAGATGGATCGTTTGTTTACATACCACCAGGAGTTAGGTGTCCCATGGAGCTATCTACTTATTTTAGAATCAATGCTTCTAATACTGGACAGTTTGAAAGAACTTTAATTATTGCAGATAAAGGTAGCTATGTAAGTTATTTAGAAGGCTGTACCGCTCCGATGAGAGATGAAAATCAACTTCACGCTGCTAATGTAGAGTTAGTTGCGTTGGACGATGCAGAAATAAAATATTCAACAGTACAGAATTGGTATCCAGGTGACAAAGATGGAAAAGGCGGAATCTATAATTTTGTAACTAAAAGAGGTGCTTGCCGTGGAAGAAATTCTAAAATTTCTTGGACCCAAGTAGAGACTGGTTCTGCTATTACATGGAAATACCCAAGTTGTATTTTGCAAGGGGATAACTCCCAAGGAGAATTTTATTCAGTTGCCATTACTAACAATTATCAAAAAGCAGATACAGGAACCAAAATGATTCATTTGGGAAAAAACACTAGAAGTAAAATAATTTCCAAAGGTATATCTGCAGGTCATGCGGACAATACCTACAGAGGAATGGTTAGTATTCATCCAAAGGCTACCGGCGCAAAAAACTTTACACAGTGTGATTCATTGTTAGTAGGAAACAAGTGTGGAGCCCATACTATTCCATACATTGAAAACAAAAATGCTTCTTCAGAAATTGAACATGAGGCAACTACTTCAAAGATTAGTGAAGACCAATTGTTTTATTGTAGACAAAGAGGACTAAACCAAGAGGAAGCTGTCAGTTTGATTGTTAATGGTTTCTGTAAAGAAGTTTTGCAACAGCTACCAATGGAATTTGCAGTGGAAGCTCAAAAATTAGTTGGCATAAGCTTAGAGGGAAGTGTTGGCTAATGATTGAAATAAAAAATTTAAAAGCTGGTGTAGATGAAAAAGAGATACTGAAAGGCCTGAACCTTAGCATTGGAAAAGGAGAAGTCCATGCAATCATGGGACCTAATGGTTCTGGTAAAAGCACCCTATCTTATGCTCTTTCTGGTAAAGATGGCTACAATGTTTCAGGAGAAATCAAGTTTAATAAAAAAAATTTATTAGAGCTGAATACAGAGGAAAGAGCCCAAGAAGGTGTCTTTTTAGCCTTGCAATATCCAACGGAAATACCCGGGGTGTTTACTAAAAATTTTTTAAGAACCTCCCTAAACTCCATTAGAAAAGCTAACGGACAATCAGAGCTTAATGCAATAGAGTTTTTAAAAATTCTTAAAGAAAAATCTACAGAGCTAAAGATAGATGACGAAATGCTCGCTCGACCTTTGAATGTCGGTTTCTCTGGAGGAGAGAAAAAAAGAAATGAAATATTACAAATGTCGTTGTTAGAACCAAGCTTTATTATTATGGACGAGACAGATTCAGGATTAGATATTGATGCCTTAAAAGTAGTATCCAATGGAGTAAACTCATTAAGGGATCCTGATAGATCTTTTTTAATAATTACTCACTATCAAAGACTTTTAAATTATATTAAACCTGACTTTGTTCATGTTTTATCTGATGGAAAAATAGTTAAAACGGGAGATTGGAAACTAGCATTGGATCTTGAAAAAGAGGGTTATGGACAGTTTATCAATTAAATGGAAAACTACGAAAACATTAAAGTAAATTTTGATTCTTTCATCCAATCCCTTAAAAGCAATGCGGACGATATTGAGTTTAGAAAAAAATCATTTAATCATTTTTTAACCAATGGCTTTCCAAAAGCTAAAGATGAACAATGGAAGTACTCTCCCTTAACAAAAGATTTAAATAAATTTCTCAGTGTAGAATTTAGCAAATCTGCAGAACAAAATTTCCCTGAAGAATTAAAAGAAAATTATGATCACTATCCCATTGTTTTTATCGATGGAAATCTGCAGCTAGATAACGTTCAAGAAAACGGACTTAAAATTGTAAAAAATGAAAAATTTTTAAAATCAGTAAAAAAAGAAGGTACAAATCCTGTTTTAAATTTTACCAATGCTTTTGCAGATGAGGGATACTTAATAGAAGTGGAGCCAAATACTGTAATATCAAAGCCGATTGTTGTCTATAATTTTTATTCTAACAATTTTTCCTCCAGCTTTGTTAGTGCAAAAAATTTTATTCTTATTAATGAGAGTAGTGAAATTACAATTTTTGAAAAAAATATTTATAATTCTGATCAAGAATACTTGATCACATCAAATACAGAAGTGTTTTTAGCAAAAAACTCTAAATTAAAAAAATACAATGTTAATGAAGAAAATAAACTTTCTACAATTTTTAACTTCACTAAAGCAAATCTAGACGAAGGTTCTGAGTTAGAGCATTTCACTTTTTCTAAAAATATCAATTCATGTCGAGATGAAACTATTATCAATTTAAATGGAAAAAACTCCTTTGCTTCTGTAAGTGGAATTCAATCATTACTAGATAACAACAACCATGAAATTAAATTAATCATTAACCACAATGAAGAATTCACAGAAAGCTCGCAGTTCATAAAGTCTGCTTTGCACGATTCTTCCACAGCAGCATTTCAAGGAAAGATATTTGTAGATTCTCAAGCTCAAAAAACAGATGGATATCAACTATCTAGAGCTCTTTTATTGTCCGATAAAGCAAGATTTTTTTCAAAGCCAGAATTAGAAATTTATGCAGATGATGTAAAATGTTCTCATGGCTCATCTTCTGGAAGTATTGATAGTGAATCTATTTTTTATTTAAGATCAAGAGGTATTGATGAAACAGATGCAAAAGAAATGATGATTAAAGGTTTTTGGCCGAAGTAATTGACAAACTTAAAGACGATCGTTTTAAAAAAATCTTTTTTACAAAATTAGGACACGATGCAGAAAATGTTTAAAGATATTAAAAATCAATTTCCCATTTTTAAAAACAAAACTAATGGTAAAGACCTGGTTTATTTAGATAGTGCCAATTCCTCTCAAAAACCACAATCTGTAATTGATGCAGTTAGTAATTTTTATAGCAATGAATTTGCAAATGTCGGTAGGGGAATTTATTCGCTTGCAGTTAATGCATCTGAAAAATATGAATTAACAAGAACCAATTTAAAATCTTTTGTGGGTGCTAGTGATGACTATGAAATAGTATTTACCAAAAATGCTACAGAGTCCTTGAATTTAGTTGCTACCTGTTTTGCAGAAAAATTCATCAAAGATGGAGATGAAATTATTTTAACTGAACTCGAGCATCATGCCAATTATGTTCCTTGGCACTTTCTTAGAAAAAGAAAAAATGTTGTTATTAAGTTTTTGCCGATTAATAAACAAGGTGATTTAAAAGTAGAAGAATTAGAGAAATTAATTACACCTAAAACAAAAATTATTAGCGTTACGCACATGTCTAATGTGACTGGCTCCATTACTCCTTTGGAGGAGATAGTAGCTATAGCCAAAAAACATAATATTCCCGTTTCCGTAGATGGAACACAAGGAGCTGCTCATTTAGATCTTGATATTAAAAAAATAGATTGTGATTTTTATAGTTTTTCAGGACACAAAATGTATGGCCCTACTGGCGTTGGTTTGTTGGCGATTAAATATAAATGGCTAAATGATTTTGATCCATTTATCGGAGGCGGCGGTATGATTGATTATGTATCTAAAAAAGATATTGCTTATGCAAGAGGTGTTTGGAAAATGGAAGCAGGCACTATGCCAACTGCAGAAGTTGTTGCTTTAAATGAATCTATTAATTTTATTAATAAGCTTGAAAAGAAAAATATCATTAAACATGAATTGGATCTAACTCAATTAGCTTTAGAAAAATTAAAAACAAATAATTCGGTAAAAGTTTTAACCTCTCCTAAAAATCAAGGTGGCGTTTTTTCTTTTAATATAGATAAAATTCATTCTCATGACGTATCTACCATACTTGATCAGGAAGGTATTGCAGTAAGAGGAGGACATCATTGTTGTCAAATTTTACATGATGTTCTTAATGTTAATTCTTCAGTTAGAGTTTCTTTTGGAGTTTATAATGATGAAAATGATATTGATGCTTTGTGTGAAGGAATTAAAAAGTGTCAAAAAATTTTTGAAAAAAAATAAATAATGTCTGTAAAAAACCTCTATCAAGACCTTGTTCTTGATCATGGTAACAACCCTAGAAATAATAAAAAGTTAGATTATTTTAATAGAAATAAAGAGATTTTTAACCCTATGTGTGGAGACAGAACGCACATATTTATGAAATTAAATGACAACTCAACCATTGAAGAAATAAGCTTTATGGGAGAGGGGTGCGCTATATGCATTGCCTCAAGCTCAATTATGACTGAAATTTTGAAATATAAATCAGAAAAAAGCGCTTTTTTACTAATTCATTCTTTTATGAAATTTATTGAGAAGGCAGATCAGACTGCCTTATCTGGCATAAATGAATCTGAAGCAGCAAAATTAAGCTCTTTTATTTCTGTAGCTAAGTTTCCAATGAGAGTGAAATGTGCTACACTAGCATGGATTGCTGCAGAGTCGGCATTACACAATAAAACTAAAAAAATTAACGCATAAGAAATATACAATGGACGCAAATCATTCAGCACTGATGGACAAAATAGTTGAAAAACTTAAATCGGTTTATGATCCAGAAATACCAGTGGATATTTATGAGCTGGGACTAATTTATGATGTCCGTATTGAAGATAAGAAGGTGTCTATGGACATGACGCTTACTAGCCCTCATTGCCCTGTTGCAGAATCGTTACCTATGGAAGTCCGAAGAGCAGTAGAAGATATTGCTGAAGTAGAAGAAGTGGAAGTAAAAATTGTTTGGGAGCCACCTTGGGACAAAACTAAAATGTCAGAATCGGCTAAACTGGAGTTGAATTTATAACGATGAGCTCACAAGTTATTAGCATTACCGATGCTGCAGCAGAACGTATAAACGAAATAATGTCCAACGCTAAAGATAATACTATCGAAGGAGTTCGAGTGAATGTGGTTACAGGTGGTTGCGCTGGCATGTCTTATGAAATGAATTATATAAATGAAAAAAGTCCAGGGGATGAAGTTATCGAAGACAAGGGTGTCAAAGTTTATATTGACCCTAAGGCAATTATGTATCTTTTGGGAACAGTCATGGATTATAAAAAAGATAAATTCTCATCTTCTTTTGTTTTTAACAATCCTAACGAGACGGAACGTTGCGGCTGTGGAGAGTCTTTTAAGATTTAGACTGTTCTACTAAATTTCTTTCTTTAAGACCAAATTTTTTATTATATAGTAATTTAAATTTAATTTTATTATTGATACTTATTTTAACTATTCTTGCATCCCTGATTTCATTATTGTCTGCTACTGCACTGACTGGTCTTTTCTTAGAATCCAAATTTTTGATTAAAATTTTTGATTTGTTCGATATGGCTTTTCCTTTTAACCCCCTAGGTCTAAATGGACTTATTGGAGTCATTGCAATTTTTTTACTATCTAAATGGAGTATTTGTCCTCCTGCTGAAAGATTGTAAGCAGTGCTACCTGCGGGCGTAGCAATTAGTAAACCATCACCAGTTAATTGTTTAATCTGCAATTTGCCATCTATGTAAACTTCCAACTTTGTTGTTTGTCTACTTTGTCTAAATATAGAAACTTCATTAATAGCTATTATTTTTTTAATAGTTTTGGTTCGGGTAGTTACAGTCATTTGCAAAGGGTTAAGAATAATCTGATTGCTTTTTTTTATATTGGCTTTTAATTTACCAATAGAAAATGGGTTCAGTAAGAATCCATGATTTCCTTGGTTCATTCCATAAAAAGGTTTTTTGAACTGATAATATTTTTTTAAAGATTGCAGCATAAAGCCGTCCCCACCAACCACAATAATTGTATCGCATTTGCTAGGAGTATAATTCTTATAACCTTTTAGTATTTGTTTTTTTGCTGAAAGAGCTTTATTTGTATTATCAGTGATTAGGCAAATTTTTAGATCATCCATAGCTAATAAACTGATATCATAAAAATAGTTAAAAAAAATGAATATTACATCCTTAAAAAAATCTTTTTTAATACATTGCGCTGATTTAAAATTAAAAAAAAATCACGAACAGATAGAAATTATTGAACTTTTAATAAAATTTTATAAAGACAGCGAGAAAGAAAATAATTTTTTTTCTAGACTATTTCCTTCTAGAGAAAGCAAACTTGGATTCTATTTGTATGGTGACGTGGGGGTCGGAAAGACTATGGTATTAAATTTTTTTTACGATTCCTTAGCTATTCCGAAACAAAGATTGCACTTTAATGAGTTTATGATCAGTGTTCATGATTTTATTCATCAAAACAAAGAAAAATCTAAAAGTGAGAATTTGTTAGAATTGTTTGTCAAAAATTTAAAAAAAAAAACTGAATTAATTTATTTTGATGAATTTCAAGTAACTAACATTGTAGATGCTATGATTTTGGGAAAACTATTTCAAACTATTTTTAACAACAACATCAAAGCTATATTTACTTCCAATATTCAAATTGACAATCTCTATCAAGACGGACTGCAAAGAGAACAATTCGTGCCATTTATCAAAACTATTAAAAAATTTTGCATAGAGCAAGAGCTGATCATTAACAGTGATTATAGAACATCTGGTTTCAAAACTTTAGAACGTTTTTTTCATCCAATTAATGAAAAAACTAAATTTAATATTAATCAACTAACTAGAGAAATCACCAAAGGAAAGGCTCTAACCACCTTGGAGATTTTGGTCAAAGGTAGATCTTTTCGTATTGAGCAATATTACGAAGGAACAGCAATGTTTCATTTTAATGATCTGTGTTCTAAAAATTTGGGGGCAGAGGATTATATTGCTATTGCTGAAAAATCTAAATTTATTATCCTAGAAAACATTCCTAATTTCAATAATGACAATATGAATGAGCAACAAAGATTTATTACTTTAATAGATATTTTATATGAAAAAAAAATCCCCATTCTAGTCTCATGCGAAGTTTCCATTGACGATATGACTTCATCTCTTAAACTAGCTGCACCCTTCAAGAGAACAGTTAGCAGATTGCACGAACTAACTTCTCCTGATTTTGCAATTTAACTTATTAAAAATAAAAAATCTCTTTTTGCAAAACCTTTAGCTAGGTTTTTGCTTTCCCCACATTTCAAAGTATTTCCCTTTTTGCGCTAATAGACTTTCATGTGTTCCATGTTCAATAATAACGCCCTCATCAAGAACAATTATATTATCAGCATTCGCAGCAGTAGAAAGTCGATGCGCTATTATAAGAGTTGTTTTGTTTTTAGAGACATTTTCTAAATTTTTTTGAATTTCTTTTTCAGTGCTGGTGTCTAGAGCAGACGTTGCCTCGTCAAAGAAGAATATTTTAGGATTTTTTAGAATAGTTCTTGCAATAGCTACTCTTTGTTTTTCTCCACCAGATAGCTTTAAGCCTCTCTCTCCTACAATTGTTTCATATCCATCTGGTAAAATTGATATGAAATCATGTATATCTGCATTTTTAGCAGCACTAACGACCTCTTCTTTCGTGGACCCAGTTTTTCCGTAAGCTATGTTATAATAAATTGTATCGTTAAATAAGACAGTATCTTGTGGAACCACGCCAATTATTTCTCGTAAAGATTCTTGAGAGATTTTGTTTATGTTAATATTATTGATATAAATCCCCCCTACTTTAGGATCGTAAAATTTAAAAAGTAACCTGCTAATTGTTGATTTCCCAGCTCCGGTAGGTCCTACAATCGCAACTTTTTTTCCATTGGGAACTACAAATGAGATATTTTTGATGATAGTTCTTCGAATGTCATAATCAAAACTAACATTAGAAAACTTAATTTCAGCAACATCACTTTGTGGCATAGTATCAAAAACATTTTCTGTTGTGGGTGATATTTCTAATAAGCTAAACATGTTTTCCATGTCAGTTAAAGCTTGCCTAATTTCTCTATAGACTGAACCTAGCCAACTTAAAGGTTGGTATAATTGAAGCATATAAGCATTAATTACTACAAAGCCTCCGACATCGATGTCCCCACTTTTAATGCCGTAAGCAGACATTACTAGCATGATAGTAATTCCAGTCGTTATGATTAATGTTTGGGCTACATTTAATAACGATAGAGCATGACGGGTTTGATTAGCAGCTAATTCGTATTCCTCTAAGGATTTATCAAGCCTATTAAATTCAAATTTTTCATTATTAAAATATTTAACTGTTTCAAAATTCAACAAGCTATCAATCATTTTTGTACTAACATCATTGTCAGCTTGATTCATTTTTCTTCTAAATTCATTTCTCCATTCCGTGATCTGAAAAGTTAAGTAAGAATAAAAACCCACAGTTATAAGAGTTATGACCGCATACCATGGTCCATAAAGATAAAATAAAATTCCTGAAACTAAAAAAATTTCAAAAAAAGTAGGAACAATATTAAATAATACATATCGTAGGAGAAAATCTATTCCTTTGGTTCCCCTGTCTATAAATTTTGCAAGCGCTCCCGTTTGCCTATTCAAATGAAATTGTAATGACAAATTATGTACGTGCTTAAACATGTTTAAGGATATTTGCCTAATAGAGTGTTGAGAAACCTTTGAAAACAAAGCATCCCTAACTTCAACAAATGCAAAAGTAATTATTCTTGCAATACCGTAGCCGACAATTAAAGCAACAGGCACAAGCATAAATAGATTAATACCTGAACTCAATTCTGTGAGAGAGTTTACGGATGCCCCCAATATTAAAGGAGTCGTAACGTTGGCTATTTTTGCCAATACCAAAGCGATAACTGCAAAGCTAACTCTTGTCTTTAGGTCCCTCCTTTTTTTTGGCCACAAATAAGGAAGCAACAGTTTGAAAGTCTTGATATATTTTCCTTGTTTCATAATCTTAATATAGCTCATTGCTCACTATTTGTTATGGGCAAAAAGGCAGGGGATCGTCAGTAATAATTTTATCTTTTGTCTTTCATGTCTGACATATGAAGTTTAAGAGCCCTTGTTGAAATTTGAACTTCTACAATAAAAAAGACTATAGATATCAACATGGAAGTGCAGCAAGATACAAAAATAATTTTAGCAATAAATATTTTATTTAAATAAAGGGCGAATACAGTCAGCATATTAAAAAAAAATCCTAATGCAGCAAAAAGCATCGTGTATTTGGCAATCTTTATTCTACCCTCTAAATTTTCTAGTTGCTTTTCCCAGTGTGCGGGCACATGTTTATCAAAAATATAATCATCATGAATTTTTCTAATTAAGACGCTCAAGGTATGAAATCTATTATTATAGACGGTCATTAACAAAGGTATTGCTGGAAACATCAGTGCGGTAACGGTGTAATCTATGTTCATATACGTACCTTATTCTATCATGAACTTAAT